>OCVQ010002810.1_pt1 | contig 10977 bp, 7 predicted proteins | sample 1539061 | NCBI WGS metagenome assembly OCVQ01 (sample SAMEA3355526, study PRJEB22509) | marine metagenome | biome: marine; feature: river plume; material: water | place: USA | collected 2010-08-08 | depth 0.5 m | reverse complement strand
TTGAATGTAGAATAAACGCTGAAGATCCGTTTAACGACTTTAGACCCTCACCAGGAAAAATAACAAACTTGCACTCACCAGGAGGCCACGGTGTGCGTTTAGATACTCACGTTTATGCAGGATATAGTATTCCGCCGAATTATGATTCTATGATTGCCAAGCTTATTACAACTGCTCAAACAAGAGAAGAAGCAATTAGCAAAATGAAACGTGCGTTAGATGAATTCGTTATTGAAGGCATCAAAACAACGATTCCATTTCACCGTCAATTGATGGATCATCCCGAATATATTGCGGGTAAATACACTACCAAATTCATGGAAGACTTTAAAATGGAAGTCTCCAATTAACCACAAACTCCGAATTACAATTCGGAGTTTTTTTTATTCCAAAACTCAACACGAATTACCACGATAAAAAGTCGTAATTTTAAAGCATGAATTTATCATATTGGGAATTACAAACATGGCTTAGGAATGTCGATTTCACTATCGTTGGAAGTGGAATTGTTGGCTTGAGTACGGCGCTTCAACTGCAACAAAAGCTGCCGAAAGCCAAAATAGTAATTCTTGAAAAAGGATTATTTCCACAAGGTGCAAGTACCAAAAACGCTGGGTTTGCTTGCTTTGGAAGCTTGAGTGAAATTTTGCAGGATTTACAATCCCACACCCCTGATGAGGTTTTTGCTCTAGTTAAACAGCGTCACGATGGGCTTCAACTTTTGAGAGCGACCCTAGGAGACGATAATTTGTCCTATAAGCAATTGGGCGGATATGAATTATTTTTAGAAAAAGACCGTCACCTTTATGAAACATGTTTACAACAGATTAAAAACATTAATACGCTTCTCAAACCGATTTTCAAAGCCGAAGTATTTTCAAACGTAACCAATAGTTTTGGGTTCACAAAGGTTCAAGACAACTACATTCGAAATCAATTTGAAGGTCAAATTGATACGGGAAAGATGATGCAGGCATTGATTAGAAAAGCCCAGAAGCAAGGAATTATTATTTTGAATAACACCACGGTGGAGTCGTATATAGAAGACGTTAATACAGTCGCTATTAAAACAAATCATTTTGAGTTTTCGTCTACAAAGTTGATTATAACAACCAATGGATTTGCACAACAATTGCTTAAAGAAGATATCCAGCCAGCGCGGGCTCAAGTTTTAATCACCAAACCAATTCAAGACTTACATATTAAAGGAACATTTCATTTAGATTGTGGGTATTATTATTTTAGAAATATTGATAATCGTATTCTTTTAGGTGGTGGTCGAAACTTGGATTTTGCGACAGAAACAACCACAAAATTTTCCCAAACGGAACGCATTCAAACTGCATTAGAAGCCTTACTTACAAGCACAATCCTTTCAAATACGCCTTTTGAAATAGAGCATCGATGGTCAGGAATCATGGGGGTTGGGGCTCAAAAAACCCCAATTGTAAAGCAGTTATCAAACCACACATATTGTGGGGTTCGAATGGGAGGCATGGGCGTTGCCATTGGCAGTATTATTGGAAAGGAAGTGTCGGCGTTAATCTAGAAAACAGTAACGTCCAAGATTAGCCATTAAGCGCCTCAACGATTTCAACTTTCCCTGCCATCATTTCTTTTAGCAAGGCTTCAATACCACTTTTAAGCGTAAATGTAGAGGAAGGACAGCCGCTACAAGCACCTTGTAAAATTACTTTTACTGTTTTTGTGGGCGGGTCATAAGATTCAAATAAAATGTTTCCACCATCACTGGCAACAGCAGGCTTGATGTGCTGTTCTAAAATATTTATAATCTCTTTTGAGGTATCGTCTAACGTTTCGTAAGTGTCGTCCAATTGGGCGGTTGTTTTCTCCAAAACTTTGGCAGCAGAAGCTGTTACCATTTCTTTTCCCTCCTCTATGTAGGACTTCATAAACTCTCTTAACTCTAGTGTAATGGCATCCCACTCTACAATATCAAATTTTGTGACCGATACGTAATTTTTATCGATAAAAACCGCTTTTACAAACGGGAACTGAAAGAGTGCTGTTGCAAAAGGAGATAGTTTAGCGTCTTCTATTGATGTGAATTCAAAAGTTTGAGACACTAAGTTTTTATTGGCTACAAATTTTTGAACTCCAGGGTTGGGCGTACTTTCTGCGTAAATCGTAACGGGGTTTTTCTTTTTTGACTCAGTTGTGACTACTACGCCTCCTTCGTTTAAGTAGTTTTCTATTTGTTCACCAACTTCTGTTTGTACAGCGCTCCACTCAACAATGTCATAGCGTTCAATGGCTACAAAGTTTCCTGAAATGTATACTTTTTTCACAAAAGGAAGATGAAAAAGTTGTTGGGCTAAAGGCGAATTTTTAGCGTCATCAATATTTGAGAATTCAAAACTCTCGTATTTTGTAAGGAATGAATCCGTTTCAAATTTTATGATTTTCGGATTACTAGTTTCGTGGATTGATAGAGTAATTTTTTTCATGTATTTTTTTTACGTTCATAGGTGTCTGCCAAACAGTGTTAAGTTCAATCTAAATCATTTTTTGGGTTAAGGGACACATAGGAAGGCTCAATTTTTCTGCAAAGATAATAAAGATAATTAGCTTATTTCTGTATATTTGGAATGTGTCCCAAATAAATTTTAAGAATGAAATTTTTATGTTCTGCGTTCTTTACTATTTTTAGTTGCATTGCTTTTGGGCAAGACTTAATTATGCAGAATGGTACATTCACGCAATGCTCAGGGGTGCTACTAGATTCAGGTAGTAATTTAACGTACTCAAGTGATGAGAATTATACGCTTACGATTTGTCCTCAAAATGCAAATCAATCCACCCAATTAAACTTTACCAGCTTCAGTACGGAAGCCAATACTGATGTTCTTACTATTTTTAATGGTCAATCCACTTCAGACCCAGTTATAGGCACTTATTCGGGAACTGTTAATATAGGAATCGTGCAAGCATCAAATATTTCTGGCTGTTTAACCTTACAATTTGTCAGTAATGGTAGTATAGACGCCGATGGGTGGTCGGCAAATATATCGTGTAACACCTCTCCATGTCAAACTATAGTTTCTCAAATTGATACGGCTGATCCAGCTCCAAATACAGATGGATATATACTTGCGTGTTTAGATGAGGAAATCACTATTTCTGGGAGTGGTCAGTTTAGCAATAGCAGTCTTGGCGCCACCTACGAATGGGATCTTGGAGATGGAAGAACTCTAAGTGGTCAAACAGCAAAGTTTTCCTATGATAAACCTGGAGTATATTTTGTAAACCTTAATATCATAGACTCCAATAGCACTGGTGACCCTATAGTTTGTAAAAACATAAATGCCTTAAAACAAGTTATTCAAGGGGCTCCCCCCTCAGATCTTACCAAAACATCGGCTGCCGCATTAACACTATGTTATGGTGAATCAACTACCATTGAAGGTGTTGCTGAGGCAGTTCCTTATTTTAGTGAATGCACTCCACCAATGAGTGAAGAAACTTTTTTGCCTGACGGTAGTGGTTCTGTTTATGAAACCTCTATTACAGTGGATTGTTTTAATTCTAACCAAACTTTAGACAACATAAACCAGTTAACTGAAATTTGTTTAGTCATGGAACACTCATTCTTAGGAGATCTAACCATAGAAATTATATCTCCTTCAGGACAATCCGTAAGGCTTCACGATCGCGAAGGAGAATCCGCAAATTTAGGGATTCCGTGGGCTACAGGTCCCCTTGACGAAAAAAGTAATAATTTAACAGCTGGTCAAGGCTATAATTATTGTTTTGTTCCAGGAAATACATTCCCCACTTTAGCCGCTGGTATTCTACCCAACGGGACTTTTCCTAGTGAAAATGGCCCAGATACTTATAGAGACTTCTTTGTGCCATCAGGAAATTATTCACCTGTGAGTCCTTTAAACCGTCTTTTAGGCTCACCTTTAAATGGAGATTGGACAATTCGAGTTACAGATAATGCGGTTCAAGATAACGGATATATTTTTTCATGGGAGCTAAACTTTGATCCAGCACTACAACCCTCTACCCTTTCCTTTACCCCAACACTAAGTTCTCAAATGTGGGATCCGGATAGTAGTATAATTAATACTTCTGCTGATACCATTACTGTTCAACCCCCAACAGACGGTACATTTTGTTATACCTATCGTGTTGTGAACGATTTTGGTTGTGAAAATATAGCAGAAATTTGTGTCGAAGTTTTACCAGAACTAATTTATGCGACTCCAAAGAATTTATTTGGCTGTGTCACACCAGGTTCTAGTTCTTATGTTTTTGACCTCAATCAAAATAACGCCATAATATTTGCACCAACGCCCAATGCTTCTGATTTTGTCTTAACGTATCATAGATCTCAGAACGCGGCAGATTTTGATCTCGATCCAATTTCACCTGCTGAAGCTTCAGCTTTTACAGGTATTAAAGATCAAATTATTTATGCTCGTTTTGAATACAAGAATTCGGGCTGCTATGAGACCGTTTCGTTTGTGCTTAATATATTCGATCAACCCTCTATTTTATCTGTAGGGGATTATAAGTTGTGTGATAACGCTTTAGATGGAAACGACTCTAATGGAGTAGTAGAATTTGACTTAAGCACCAAGGTTTTCGATGTTTTAGGCAGCCAAAGTGCTTCAGATTTTGCGGTTAAATTTTATTATGATCAGCCCTCTGCAGATGCAGGAGTGTTAGGCACCGATATTACAACAGTAGTTCAAAACACCTCTAATCCACAACAACTATTTGTTCGAATCGAAAATAAGCTTAACACCAACTGTTTTGAGACGACAAGTTTTCAATTGATCGTAAATCCACTCCCAGAAGTAGATTATGAAGTTTCTCTTAAACAATGTGATACAGATACAGATGGAATCACAGATTTCAATTTAACAGAAGCCAATCCATTAATATCTGCGAACTACATAAACGAAACATTCACTTACTACCGTACTGAGGCAAAGGCGAATTCGGGTTTATTAGGGGATCAAATAACTACTCCAACTGCATACGCTAATCCAACTTCATTAAACAGTGTCATTTACGCAAGAGTAGAAACAGTTTATGGCTGTTTTAGAATTTCTAAAGTCAACTTAGTGGTAGGAGCCACACTTATTCCTTCGTCTTTTCAGTTAGACTACTTTGTTTGTGACAATACAGCAGCAGACAATGATAACTCTAATGGTATAGCCACATTTGATTTTAGTGATGCGACAGCTAAAATACTTGCAATTTTTCCAGCTGGACAAGATCTAAAAGTAACGTATTACACTTCAGAATCTGACGCCTTAGCAGAGCTCAATTCAATACCTGACGTCAGCAATCACAGAAATATCGGAAGCCCTTCCGTTCAAAAGATCTTTGCACGGGTTGATAGTAATGATGTCAATGCCTGTTTAGGACTCGGGCATCATATTACACTAAATGTTGAGGATCTTCCCCAAAAAAACAGAGTAAAAGACTATAAGTTATGCAGTGACACCAACCAGGCCTCCTTTGATTTAACCACTAAAACCTCCGAAATTCAAGGCAGCCAAGTTACTCCAATTTTGATCAGTTATCACTTAAGTGAACAAGATGCGGAAAATAACATTCCTATTTCTTCAGACTTGACCACGTATACCAATACGTCAAACCCCCAAACCATTTACGTACGGGCACAGTTTGATCCCAATAACAATATGAATTTAGATGCTCGCGAATGTGTGCGAACCGATATACGCTTTGATTTGATTGTGAATTTGAACCCGGTACTTGTTACACCCAAGCCTATAAGCTTGTGTAGCGATCAAATAACTACCCTTTACGATTTAACTCTTCGAAAAGATGAGATCACAGCAAATGACCCCACCATCGTTCTAAGTTATTTTGAATCCCAAACAGATTTAGACATGAATAATCCAATTGTAGATCCAACGGCCTATAACAACACTGTCCTTTCAAAGACTATTATCATTCTAGCTAAAGGAGCTAATCAATGTACGTCCACAACTCAACTCAAATTAAACACCATTTTATATGCAGCATTAAATATTATGCCTGCGCCGATAGAAGAGTGTGAAATTGATAATGACGGATTTCATATTTTTGATATTAGGGAAATAGAAACAGCAATTTTAAACGGCTTAAAAGCTAAAGATTTTGAATTTAGGTATTACGAAAATGAAATTGACGCCTTAGCAGGAAATACTGACACCATTTTGAACCCTACAAACTTTGAAAATAAGACTAAGCTCACTCAAGAAATTTATGTGCGTGTCAAACCACTAACAAACGCTTGTTTTGTCATAATTCCACTCACCTTAATTGTTAATCCAGTACCAGAAATACAACTTTCGGAGCGCTATGTATTGTGTTTAGACAAAAATGATCAGACGATCACAGCTATAAATGATGCTTTTTTGCCAAATCCTCCCCTCGACACACAATTAAACACTATAGAGTATAGTTTTCAATGGTATATGGGTAGTATAGAAGAAGTAAACACAGATCCAAATACGGTTATAATTCCAGGAGCCACAGAGGCTACCTTTTTCCCTAATTTAGCAGGGATCTACACTGTAATGGTTACTAACCGAACATCCGGCTGTAGCCTACCATCTAGCACCGAAGTAGTGAGTTCCTATCCGCCTGAAAATATAGATGTTACGTTGCTCTCGGAAGTATTTTCTGATCAGAATACTATAGAAGTTGTAGTAACGGGGAAGGGCAAATACGAGTACAGAGTAGATTATGGGCCTTGGCAAAAAGAGACCGTATTTACTAATGTTGGCATTGGAGAACACCTCATTTACGTTAGAGACCTTTTAAATTGTAATACAATTTCACAAAAGAAAACAGTAATCGGTTTCTCTAAGTACTTCACACCAAATGGAGATGGATATCACGACACTTGGAATATCGTAGGAATCACTAAAAAACTTAATGTAAAAATTTATATATTTGATCGCTTTGGAAATCTTTTAAAACAGCTTAGCCCCACAGCTCAAGGTTGGGATGGCAGTTTTAATGGTACTCCATTACCAGCAAGTGATTATTGGTTCAGAATTGATTATACGGAACCCATAACAGGAAAAACGAACACTTTTAGATCACATTTCACCCTTAAAAGATAGGATTTATGATAGGATTTACTAAAAATATTTTGAAATTGGCTATTCTGACAATATCCTCCCAGTTTATGTCAGCCCAAGAAGGCTTACCAATATATTCTGATTATCTTACAGATAATTATTATTTGCTTCATCCCTCAATGGCTGGTGTTTCTAATTGTAATAAAATACGCCTTACAGGTCGTCAACAGTGGTTTGGTGAAGAAGATGCTCCTAGCTTACAAACGATGAGCATAAATGGTCGTATTGGTGAGTCATCTTCTGGCGTTGGTGCCATATTTTTTAATGATAAAAACGGGTACCATTCGCAATCAGGGGCCTATCTGACCTATGCACATCATCTGTTATTTTCTAGAAACACCATAGATTTAAACATGCTGTCATTTGGTTTGAGTGCTGGTCTAATTCAATATAAGTTAGACGAAACGGCTTTCAGGGAGTTTGATCCCATTATTTCAGGGATAGAGCAAAGCGCCTCTGAGTTTAATGTTGATCTTGGATTTTCTTATCATTTTATTGATTTCTATGCGCATGCTACCGTAAAAAATATGTTAGCTAATGAAGGAGTCAACATTAATGAACAATCCGTAAGCTATGACAACCTCAGAACCTATTTATTATCTCTTGGAAATGTGTTTTCTAAATTTGGCAGCGATTGGAGCTACGAACCGTCTTTTATGCTTGCCTATAAAGACGCTACTAGCGAAGCATTTGTTGACATAAACCTAAAAGTAAGTAGAGAATTCAGTTCTGGAAATGTCTTTGCAGGACTTTCATATAGAAGGAGTTTTGATGGGGCTGAGTTTTCTAGTGGTGATGGTGTAAGCAGTCAAAAGCTACAGTATTTTACTCCAATAATAGGGACAAAGTACAATGATTTTGTATTTGCATATACCTATTCATACCAAGCAAATTCGGTGGTTTTTAATAATGGAGGCTATCACCAAGTCACCCTAGGCTATAATTTTGGTTGTAAAAAAGAAAAGTATGAGTGTAACTGCCCTAGTGTAAATTAAAGCTAAAAGTCAAGTTTTTGCAGAGTTGTATGCTCTATATTCAATAGTGATGCAATGATCTTTTTTTCACCATTAGTGTAAAACTTCTGCCTACTACCCGAAATTTCAGTATTTAATAAAGCCGTAGTTTCCAAGATTGATTTTGTTTGTAAAGCAACCGCTTTTCCGGAATCAATAATTTTGACATTAGCAGGAATTAGTTGTTCTAAAATAGGAGTCAGAAAATGATAATGTGTACACCCCAAAACTAAATAATCGATGTTTGCCGCAAGCATAGGTTTGAGATAGCTTTGTAATAAGCGCTTCATTTCCTCACTGTAAAGATTGCCGTTCTCGATTAACTCTACAATGCCATTTCCTTCTTGTTCTACGACCAATAAATCACTAGAATATAGTTCTGAAGTTTTGTGAAACAATTGACTGCTAAGCGTCCCTTTGGTTGCTAAAATCCCTATGGCTTTAGATGTAGATTGAAGTGCAGCGGGTTTAATGGCTGGCTCAATTCCAATAAAAGGGATAGCATAGCTGTTTCGTAAGGTATCAATAGCATTTGTTGTTGCGGTATTACACGCCACCACAACAAGTTTACAGCCTTGGTTAATGAGCCATTCTGTGTTTTTAATGGAAAGAGAAATGATCGCGTCTTTACCCTGTGGACCATAGGGCGCATTTTTTGAGTCCGATAGGTATAAGGTTGATTCCATCGGGAGTAACTGATGGATCTCATTCCAAATAGAAAGGCCACCTACACCTGAATCAAATATGCCAATAGGTTTTGAACTCATATAGTACAAAAATAGAAAAGCTGCTCCAAAGGAAGCAGCTTTTTATAAACTATTTGTGCGGTGGTTTTAAAACCCTAATTCAGTTTTTACATCGTTCAACAAATCGGTGCCTCCAGCAAAAATAATACCTTGACCTTGAGAAGCGTCTAGTACATAATCAAAACCTTTAGCTTTTCCGACTTTTAGAATAGCATTTTTTGCTTTTTCAGTGATAGGCTTTAGCAAATCAAATTCCTTTTTCTGCAAGTCTTGCTGCGCCTGACTCTGGTACTGACGAATTCCTTGCTCCATGCTCTGAACTTCTTGTAAACGCTTACCGTTTTCTTCATCAGTTTTAGTAGCAGATTCACCATCATACTGTTTTATTTTATTCTGTAATTCAGTTGCCATTGCTTGGATGTCAGTTTCATAGGTTTTAGCCAATTTCTCTAGCTCAGCTTTAGCACTCTTCATTTCTGGCATAGCTTCTACTAGCTCTTGTGTATTAATATGCGCTACTTTTGTTTGAGCTTGAGCAGTAAAGCTTGTTGCAACAAAAAGCGTAGTTGCTAATAATAAAGATTTTAAATGTTTCATTGTAATTGTGTTTATTGTTTAATTTATTTTATTTTATTTATTGTTTCGAATACTATCTCTTTTTTTCTTCAGCGCTTCAAGACGTGCTTTACGTTCAGCTAAAGCCTGTTTTTTCTTATCTTCTAATGCTTTTTTGCGAAGCGCTCTATCACTAAGCTTTTCAGAGGCATTAGCAGTGGTGTTGTCTTGGGTTGTTTTTTTGTCGTCTTCTTGGACGGAATCTTTGGTGTTTTCTATTTCATTATCTGTAGCAACGACAGTGTTTTTTGTTTCAGAAGTTTGAGTTTTTTTTGCATTTCTACGTTCTAAGGCCTTTTGTTTTTTTGCTTCTAGAGCCTTTCTACGATCTTCCTGTAATTTTTTCTTTTTAGCTTCAAGTTCTTTTTTTCGCGCAACAGTAGGATCAACAGTTTCAAGGCTTTCTGCAGTCGTAGATTGAGATTGATCTATAGTATTTTCTGTGTTAGAGTCTGAGCTATTATTATCTGTGCTTGTTGCGGTTGTAGTTCGACCTGCTCTTGCATTTTCACGCTCCAAAGCTTTTTGTTTTTTAGCTTCTTGTGCTTTGTTACGAGCATCAATTTTTTTCTGTCGCCTTTGTTCTAGTAGTAATTCTCGCTCAGCTTTTCGTTGATCTAGAAGTTTTTGACGTTCACTTTTAGAGGAATCTACTTCTTCTACAATAATTTCTTCTTCTTCCGCCTCTTTTCGTTCGCTTCTTGTTTCCGCTTGTGTTCTTTTAGACGCTCTGTTTATAGTTTTCAGTATACGATCACTAATGTCGTAACGATCTGCAGAATAAAGCATTACAACATCAGCAGCCTTATCAAAAATAAAATCATATTTTTTTGAGGCCGCAATTTCTTGAACCGCTGCAAAAATTTGGTCTTGAATCGGTTGGATCAATTGCTGTTTTTGAATCCTTAAGTCCCCATTGGGACCAAAACGCTTTTGTTGATAATCGAGGATTTCATTTTCGATAATTTGAAGGTCTTCTTCGCGTTCAGAAATGAGCTCATTGGTTAAGAGAATTCGCTCATTATTTAGTTGCTTTTTTTGATCCTCCAAATCACTTAAGCGTGTTTCAATCTCGCTTTTCCATTTTTGAACTTTAGAATCTAATTGCGATTTAGCATCAGCATATTCAGTGATGTTTTCTAAAATATACTCAGTATCAATGTAGCCAATTCGGACGCTTCTTTGGGCATAAATTGAAGTACTCAACAAGCAAATAAAAAGTAGAATAGTTACTTTTTTAAGGGAGAATAACGTTATGAATTTTAGGTTTAACAAGTTCATCTTTCAATGTTTTTAGATTATTGGAGTTTTTCGATAATCTATGGTTTTCAAATTAACGAAATAAATTTTAAAATATTTCAATTCAACACTATTCATTATGCATGTTTTAAGAAAATACCGTGCCAAAGGTTAAAATTGCTGTCCAATAATAAAATGAGTTTCCCAACCATTCTTGATATTTTGTCCTGG
>OCVQ010002795.1_pt1 | contig 11021 bp, 13 predicted proteins | sample 1539061 | NCBI WGS metagenome assembly OCVQ01 (sample SAMEA3355526, study PRJEB22509) | marine metagenome | biome: marine; feature: river plume; material: water | place: USA | collected 2010-08-08 | depth 0.5 m | reverse complement strand
CTGATCCTTGAATAGAATTAGTTGCGGATAATGAAGTATAATTACTATAATCTGTAGAATTATTAATTCTATCTTTAACTGAAAGGTTCAAATTAGGACCTTTTAATGAAATATTATTTGTTAAAGATGAAAAATCAGGGGTTATTGATATATTATAAGCTATTGATTCTGCTACCTGTTCTACAACCCAACATTCTGATTGAAGTGAAAAATTTAAAGGTAGAGGTTCATATAATTTAATTATTATTGAAGGTGTATCAAATGTAGTTGTATCTAATAATATGTTATTAGCTATTACTAATTGATTTTGACCAAAATTTAAATAAAAATCTACATAATCAACAGGTGCTGTATTAATTTCATCTATAAGATTACTTGATTCAGATATTAATTCTACCTCTAATAATTTAGTACTACTAAGTCTAATTTCAGTTCTATCAGTAGATATTTCTTGAATAAATAATTGATAAAAAAATGAACCTATTTTATTAGTTAAAAAATTATATACTGTATTAAAACTACCTTCATCTTGACCATTATTTTTTAAATCAGATAATGGATCAATTGATACATTATTATCAATAATTGAATATCCACCAAAATTTGCTACTTGGCTTGCTATAATCTCATTATTTAGATTATATACAAAATATTCAATATTATCTGTTTGAGGATTAAAAGTAACAGATATATCATTAGTTTGAATTAGAGAAGTATCACTAGTTGAATATTCTTGTAATTCAAAATTATTTGGATTTATAGGTAATATTGTGATTATATCTTCCATTAAACTGGTGATTGGATTGAGAATAATTGTTGTTGTAAATCTAGGTTTTCTTGTCTTAGTTGAGTTATTTCATCAATAAGAGCTTGTATAGTATCATTATCTTGGGTTTCACCTATATAAGTTCCACTTGTATTAATAATATACTGATGAGAATTTATATCTCCAAATTTAGGTATTTGAAAAAATAGAGAATTATAATTATCAAAAAATTCTTGTAATGTAGGTACAGCAAGAACAGGTTCTACTATTGGGGTTGGTACTAGTTGTGTAAATGAAGTATCAATTACTTTTACATATTGATTCTTATTATATACCTGTTTATTTAAAGTTAAAATGGCCATTATTAATTAACTATTTTAAAATAATACTCATTATCGAATACTAATGTTGAACCATCTATATTTGTTTTAAATATTATTTGATAATATCTTTCTGGTTCTAGTCCATTCATATGCATATCAAAGTAACTTCCACTACTATCACAACTTAATTTTGTATATGTTGTATCAAAATCAATTACATATTCATTAGTATCTAAATCTTTTAAAGCCCAATATGATGCCGTAGGTAAAGCATAGTTATTTAAATATACTGAACTAGTTTGCCATACTCTTATTGGGTATTCAGGTCGTGAATTTACTCTAAATCTATTTATACTTGAGGTATAAAAAGTACCTGGATTTTGAGCTAAAGCAATTGTTGCTGGTAATGTATCTAATACTGGAAGGCTACCTGTGTTATATGTAAAATCATCCCATTTAATCTCTAATACTGGAGGAAAAATAGTATGTGTATCTATAGAGAAAAATTTAATTTCTGGTTGGTAGTTATTTGAGTAAACCCATTCAAGTTGTTGTTTTACAAGAAATCCTTCATTAACAACCGGAATACTACTTGTAATATTATTTACTATAGCTGCTGGGGATTCATAATAAGAAACAGAACCCGATAACCATACATCTACTATATTAGTAACATCAACATTTAAATCTTTATCTTGTGCATATGAATATACTTGTGATGAGGATAAATAAGTATTAGTAGACTCAGAAACTATTTGATTATACCAAGTTCCACCGCCTAAAGGAGCATAATTTGTATTATAATCAGATGTTACGTTAGGGCCTGGGGATAGAACATTCCATACATAATCAGTATTATATGTTTGATATTGCCAAGAAACTCCATCTGTGGTTAATGGTTGATCTAAATATTTACCAGTTCCCATATCCCAAGAACCAGATACAGCCCAAATATCTACTGTTGTGTTTAAATCTAAACCTGTGGTTGTAGCAACAAAACATCTTAAATTAGCTTGCCATTCAGATCCATTAACTAAATTAGTCATTACATTTTCAATATTTGATTGATCAAATTTAATTAAAAATCTACTAACTTGAGGGTTTGGATCTGTCGGAGCTATTGATGTTAATGAAGATTCAACTATTTCATCTAATCCTGTATTCATTGTAGGATACATTGAATACATTGTAGCATCTTTTGAAGGGAATATTTTATATACTGCCATTTTTATTTATTATAAATTTACTACTCTACCTTGAATATCTGTATTTGGATATTTAATTTCAAATATACTTGGGTCTAATGAAGGATAAATAACATTACCTACTGTAGCCGCTGGTATATTATATGAATATGGAGAATATCCTAATTGTTCTCCAACTATGTTGGATATGTTAACATTTTTAACTGTTTGAATACCTTCTACTTTATCTAATAATATATAAATATCCCTTAATATAATGGGTTGATTAATTTGCCAATTATCTATTGAAAAATATAATTTTAATGCTTCAATACATTTAATTAATACTTCATTACTATTATAATCAGGAAGAACAATTATATCAAAATTAACACCTATATTGATTATAAATCCATCTTTAATATTAATAGCATCATTTACCATTCTATATTGAGAAAGATAAGTTGTTACATTTGATTTTAATGCTGGGGTTGATGTTGTTAATTGTTTAGAAGCATTATATGATAATATATATAAATCTAATACTGAATTGGATTCACCAGCCGATAATGTTGCGGCTTTTGTTGGTTCAATATATGCTTTTGATACTACCCCATATATAGAAGGCATTGAAAGTGCTCTAACTAAATAATCATCTTGAGTTACGTTACGTAATTGAGATGCAAAATTTGCAGATGAATTTTGTCTTAATTCCTCTATTGAATCTCCATCACCACCACCATCAGCAGCTATAGCATTCGAAACTGCTAATGAGTTAAATACTTGTTGGGCAGTTGCTGTAAGTGATATATTACTGTTTAAAAATTTAACATTAGTTTTATCTATTTGAGTTAAAGTATTAGCATCAACATTTGAAGTAACACCACCACCCGTTAAATATCTAACTGTAAGTGTAGTTTGAGAAGGAGCAATACCATAAGTTTTAGTAAATAAAAAGTTTGATGGAGAATAAGCTTGTGTAAGTTTATCCTGTTCAAATGGTAATCCTAAACCAACATTATTTGGATTTGGAACAATAGACTCATCACTATCTATTGCTGTTCCTGATCCGAATTGGATTTGTAATGATCCTGAATCTAGGAAACGTGTAGCAAATCTACGTTGTATTTTTTCTAATTTTAATAAATATGGAGTATCACCACTATACTGTGATAAGTTAGGATCATTTACATTTGTATTTTTTATAGAATTAAATACCATTTCCTGACCTAAATAATCAACTTCATACCATTCATTATTATCAGTATCAAAAACATCTAAAATACCTACAATATTTTCAGTATTAATATTAACTGTTGAAAATTGTTGAGGAGTAGTAAATGGAAATTGTTGAGTTGATATAGTTGCTGATATTGCTTTTCGTTGTTTTTTTAATAGGAATTTTGTAGGTGTTGTTCCTGATATTTCATATATAGAAATTTCTGTAGGATCTGATGAACTAGAAATTGAAAAATCTATTGGGTTTTCCATTAAAAATGGAATTTTATTATTTGTTGTTTGTGTTACTACTGTATTAGAAGGAATATTTAAAGAATAATTAAAATCAGGATATTCACTTCCACCTATAGTAATAGCAGGAACCCATTGATATACATCCATAACAGTAGTAGCTACTTGTGTTACATTTGGTTTATAACCAAACATATAAGCTAATTCATATAAATTATTTGTTTGACGAGCATATTGTAAAAATGTTTCTTGGATTTGATTATCAAGATAAAAAGATAAAACATCCCCAACATATGCTGCTTGTTCCATAAACATCATACCTGGAGATGTTGGGGAGAAATCATTATATGTTGTTGGAAAATAAGTTTTAGCATAATCAATTAGGGATGCTCTTAATTCAGAGAAATCTCTATTGATATATTGTATATTTTTTTTAGTAGCCATTAGTTAAATTCTAATTGTATTGAATCGGTTATTCCTGTATTTATTATTGAATATGTTAATGATATATTAACGGTATTAACATCTGGGAGAAATTGGGTAGAAAGATTTAATACTTCAACATTAGAGAAATATTGAGACATTTGTTCTAATAAATAATTATTTATTTTTTCATTATTATCAGCAGTCATCTGCTCAAAAACAAATGATCTTAAATTACCTCCAAATAAAGGATTTAAATATCTTTCTGGTTGGTCTGTAAGGAAGAAATTAATTAAATTATTCCTAATAGCATCTTGTGTAGTATATGTAGAATTAAAAACAGCAGGAGCATTGAACGGTAAAGACACACCAACAGCCGTTCCCGGTTTAGTGTCTATAGGAAATATTTTTCTTGCTCCAAATGCCATTATTTTTTCATTAAGTTCATTATTTGATCTAATCCTACTTGCCCTTCAGGTAATGAACCATTAATGGCATCAACAGGACCTGTTGCTTGCATTGTTCCAGCATATGCTGTATTTGCTACTCCACCTGTTTGCATTTCACCTATTATACCTGAAAACATATTTCTGCGTTCTTCTGGTGTTAGTTGTTTTGGGTTTGATATACTTGGTTGAGCATATGATTCATTTACTACTGTTTTAGGTGATTTTACGGCTTCAAGTAAAATATCACGTAACTCCTCCTGAATAGCTTCCTTTACAGCTTCTTTCAACATTGATTTAAGTTCTGAGGTTTTCATTATTTTGTATTGTTTATGTATAAATATTAGTATTAGTAACCTGTTAAATTATCTCTATCGATTATTAACTTAAGTTCATTAATTAATGTTTGATTATTTGATGTAAAAGATAAATTACCTCTAATCATTATAATTCCGTATTTATTTTTACCAACTGCTTGGAATCTATTTACAGTTGGGGTATAAGGAACAGTAATTATTTCAATTACAAATCCTTTATATGTTGTATCATTTTGAGTATTTTGAGCATTTAATTGAAGAAGAGATATATTTTTAACTTCATCTGATACTGGGTTAAGAGTTAAATCTGGTGAGCATTTTTTTAATAAAATATCAATTACATCAATAAGTGATAGTGCTTGAAGTATGAAACCTGAAATAATAGATAATACCATTGAAGATGAAGATATTACTGATTGTGACTTAGCTAATTTAGAATTACCTAAACTATCAAATGTTGCTTGTCTAATAAATGTTTGTGCATCATTTAAAGCAGCTGGTATTGCCCCTGGAGTAGTAGGTAAAAATTTAGCGGCTGCTGAAGTTATTATATTTGCTATTTCTACAGTTGAAATGGTATTTTTTATTATATTTAAAAATGATGAAATTCCAGTTATAGATGTTCCTATTCGTTCTATATTAGAAACTATTGTATTTAATTGATCTACAATTCTATTTCTTAATAATGTTAAAGTTTCTAAAACATTTCGTGGAGGACAAGTATCAATATTTTCATTAGCATAAGCTAATATATATTCAGTAATTAATTTTTCTAAGGCAGGTATAATTAGTGCTTGGATGGATAGTCCCAATTTATATAATATTTCAGGAAGTTTATTTTCACCTTGTATTTGTAAATCACCAGGAACTGCATTTAGAATTTCAGTAGAATTAATTATAGAATCTTTTATTTTTTTACTTGATTCTTTATTTTTTAATTTTTTTGCTTCTCTTTCTTTTTCTTTTTCTTCAGGAGATGGTTTTGGTGCCTTCCAAGGAACATTTACAGGGAATGTAAAATTATATAATTCAACATTATATTCAGTTTTACCATCCTCAATTAATTTTTTTCGTTTATCGTAAGAATATACATTTCTAGCTAATTCCCAAAATAAATTAGAAATATCAGCACTTAATTCTTCTTCTGTAGGTTGTAAGGATAATGATATTTTTTTACTTGTAAAAGTAAAAGGACCATCAGAATATTGTTTTATTGCTTGACTACTGAATACAGGATATCCATTTTTACCTTTTTCCCAATATGCTGTAAGATTTGTTTTTTGATTATCATCTAATATAGCAGTAGTAGGAAATGTATTTTCAGGACTTAAGGATGGTGTATTAACATTTGTTGGAAATTTACCATCTAAAGGATTAGTAATAGGTAATGTATTTAATATATCAAACGGTCCCATATTATGATGTAAAATTATCTTCAGAAGTTAAATATCCTGGTTGGTTAATATTGCTAATTAAATCATCAATAGGTTTTATCATCCTCTTTGCTGTACTTCTAGTTGGTTCTAATGCCGCACCAACAGGCACTCCAGGTTGAGTAGATAAAACTAATAATAATGATTTAAGATTTAATAATAATGAATTAAGTAAATCTTTTGTATTATTTCCTAATACTAATGGTTGGTTAGCATTTTTAGAACCTAAATATAATTTATCAGATTGTATAGTAACTACAGATGCATCTACATTAACTGTGGTAGATGAACTTAGATTAATACTTTTAGCTGAACTTAATAATATATGGTCATTAGATGAATTAAATACTAATCTACCTGAATTAATAATTATTTGTTTCCCTATGTATTGATTAGGTGCTGTAGGTGCTGAATCTGTAGGATAACTAAAATAATCCGTACTGGATGCTTTTAATGGGATTTGTTGATTACTTGCTAGCCAGATAGAAGATTCATCATTATTTATATCTTCTACTACAACTGTTGTTCCTTCATTTGATTGTTCTCCTTGACCATTTCGTATAATAGTAATAGGATTACCGCTTACACTTCCAGTTGACCAATTATTTTGTGGTTCTCCATTTAATAATACTGTTGACCCAAATCTAATACTATTCCCCCATCTACCTTCTTGAATTAAATCTCCTTCAAAGGGTTGTAAAGGATGTATATTAGGTAATTCAATAAAAGTAGCACCTAATGTTATTTCGGATGCTTGATTTGGGTTTTTTACAGTACTACCTAATGTGGTTTGTGTATATGTTTTTTGTTGTGAAGGAGATGAATTTCCTTCAAATTGTGGAATAGCATTTAAATGTGGGTGATTCCACATATTTACTACTGAAATGTAATATATTGATTTACTTGAAACCGATGATGCTAATCCAATATCTGCTTCTGATACTAATAATATTATTTCATTAATTAATGGAATATACTTTGTATGAGATAATAATGGTTTTGCTATTTTAGAAGTATCAGCTGTTATAGTAGAAACATCATTTGGTGGAGTAAATGGGTCATTAACATTTACATATTTAACCCAACCAATTTGCGATGGATTGTTAGGGTCTAAATAAACACTTGTTACTCTACCTATAGAAATCTCATCATTTTTATTTAAAAAATTTGAAGGTCTATTATTAGAATTTAGATTTTTATTTAATGCTGCAAACCCGTACATTTTTATTTTAATTTTTTAGTTTGAAGGTCATCCATAGCTGCCAATAATTGTTCTTTTTCATCTTCGGAGATAGTATAATCACCTTCAGATGTTTGATTTTGTAGAACACGTTGGAGAATAGTAGCCATTTTGATGAGTTGTTCATCATTTTTTACTCCAATTTCCATATATTCCTTAATTAAAGGAACAATAAGAGTAGCATCACCAATATCTGAAATTAATGGTTTTAATTCAGATATTAATGCTGTTACTTGTCTTTTTTTTTCTGTTTGATTTGTATAAATCTCTTCGAGAATATCCGAAAATTTTTTCTTACCAAATACTATACTATCTAATTGTGACATAATACATACGTTTAATTTCGTTATAAATATAGAAACTAAAACTTTGTATAACCATTTTCAAGATAAAATATATAATTGATTTTAAACACATCATATAACTGATTTGCTATTTTAGTTATTTTTGGTGTTTTAACTTCTACCATTTCACGAATGTAAATGTATAATGCTTTTTTATTAAAAATATCTATGTTTTCTCTTTTACGAAATAATTCTAAAATAGCATCTGCTATAATAGCATCATCACCTTTAGGGAATAATTTATAAATATGTTTAGTACAATATTCAGCATATTCATCTATAAATATAGATAATTGATCATTTTTATGACCTTCTAAAATATTATAAGAATATTCTTCATCATCTTCTATTACTGATATAGGAGAAACATCTATACGTTTTTTATAATTTTTCTGGTTAGATAAAATTAGATATCGTTTAACAATAGTTCCAAAATAAGAATATGCTTTTGCTCCTCTAGATGGATCAAATAAATGTATTTTTGAAAGAAGAAAAGTAATTACCTCATGTTGTAAATCCTCTAAATTATCTTCTTCAGTATAATAAAATTTAAAGGTGTGAATTATATTTTCAGTAAGTTTAAAAAAAGCATGGTGTATTCTTTCTCTATAAATAGTACTTCTAATTTCAGAATCAGGTGTATTATTATATAATACTATAGCATCCTCAGTTTCTTGAGTGAAGTATACTCCGGTTGATTTTTTCTTCTTTCTAGGCATCATTTAAAGATTCTTAATATTAAAACTATTAAGAACTGTTTGGATATTTTTTAATTGTTCAAAGAAAAATCCAACTTCATCATCACTTTTAAATGTTTCTTTAGCATCTATCTCTTTTAAACGTTTATCCGTTTCGGAGATATACATAGAGATTTTATTCAAATAGGACATATACCCCATAAGAATATCTTCTTGCTTTTCGTTTTTTCTTAAAAGGTTAAAGGTTGTGTATCCTAAGACCACAACCGCAACCGATAAAATTGTTATTATAATTATCATAGGTTATCTAACATATTTTTAAGACCTGCGCTTTTAATAGAACCCAAGGCTTTAGTTTTGGAAGTTGTTTTTGATGCTTCCTTATTATTAACCGATAATATATAATTTGTTTTTGACTCATCCACGCTACCTTTAAATTTAGGTAACCATTCAATCTCAAACTCAATTCTAGCAGCCATCATATCTGCCTGGTGTAATATAAATGGGAGTGAGGTACGTGGTTTTTGTTCGGGCATAAATGTCATTAAATATTTTTTATTCGCATCATCATATAAACCGTCATGAGTCTGGATTGCTACCATTTCATTAAATGTATACGTTATACCATGCGATTGTAACATAAATAATCCACGGTCCGGAACAGAAGCAAATGGAACCTTAGTATTAAATTTATAATCCTCACCTAATTTTTCACGTCGCCATTTATCATCCTGGGTTATATATGATTCTTCAGTTTCTGATCCCATTTTACCCAGATCATGGTTTATAGCAGAAAATATTAATTCTTCAGTAGTAAAAGTAGTCATATCACAACCAAAATCTTCCCATAATACAGACATAGATAAAGCACCTTTTACAACACGATTTACATGATCAATATAACCTCCAGGAAAGGCAGAATGATATTCTTTTTTATGAGAAGCAGGCATAAGTATAATACGCTCTTGATACTTTTCATAAAATTCGATTAATTTCTCTTTACGAGGTGATGAAATATAGGTATCAATATTACCCATAAATTCATTCCAATTTGATTGGATTTGTTCTGCTGTTAGATTCATAACTTTTATTTATTTAATTTTTTATCTTTCTCCTGCTGTTCTAGGTTCACGTTGGATATAATCCTTCGCATCTTGAATTAAATCTTTAGATAATTCTAATTCTGCTTTAAATTCTTGAGCAGAACTTCCTCTTGATAACATCGATTCCATTCTTGAAATACGTCCCTCAATTAATTCTAATTTTTGTGTAATAATTTCTCTATGTTGCATAATTTTATAATTTTAATACCCGCTAACCACCGTTATATCCCTTATTTCCTCTATCTCTCTTATTCCTTTCTCTCTCATCCTCCTTATTTTCATTTCCTGTATCCCAAAGATACGAGAAATAGTTTAAACAACCAAGTTAAACTATAAAGCAAGTTGGAGAAAGTTTTGTATCGATTTAAGATGCGCACATTTTTCATATTCCTCAAACTCTTCAAAATATGATATTATAAATCTTATATAGGTTTCTAAATGCTCGTCTGCGTAATGTAATAAAGCTTCTTTACAATTCCTATCCTGGATATTAATTTTAGAAATCCAAAACCAGGCCCTATTATAAACTATAAATTCACCTGCTTTTTCTACATCATAGATACTAAGTTCTTCTTCTTCTAATTTAGAAAAAAAAGATACTACCTCTTTATTAAATGTTCTATGATTATGAATAAGTTTTTTAAACATACCTACCCAGAATAAAGGATGTTCTTTATAATCTAATAATTGATCAACCATTACCGCTTTTTCTTTAAGTGAATCCGGTTCTTTATTATCAAATAATCCAAATATTTTATTAATATCCATGAATATAAATGTGTATATAACTTGTTTTTTAATGTATATAAACGCATACCTGTTAAAATTCACATGGGTATGCGAGTAAAATTATTTATAAGGTAAATATGATGTTTTACCCTTAACTTTTACTGCTTTTAAAATTTGCTTTCTCTGCTTTCCAGTTGATTCATAAGATACATGCACCCAATCAGGATTTTTATCTGTACCAAATTCCCAAATCATTTGATCAAATACTAAATTATCTTTAATAAAATCAAAAATTTGTTTATTTGTAATGGATGTTCCATCCATATCAATATCAATTGCTTCACCTTGACAATGCTGTGAGGTTAAACTCCCTCCAATAGCTTTATTTAGAGCTTTACTTCTATAACCAGATGAAATATGTATAGGAACCCCAAAATGATCTCTAATTGGCTGGAATACATTCTCAGCTAATTTTTTAAAGTTTTCAATGTGTTCTGGGGTAGGCATATTACTAATGCCTTTTCTCTTTGCAGTTTCACTTCTCA
>OCVQ010002792.1_pt1 | contig 11034 bp, 13 predicted proteins | sample 1539061 | NCBI WGS metagenome assembly OCVQ01 (sample SAMEA3355526, study PRJEB22509) | marine metagenome | biome: marine; feature: river plume; material: water | place: USA | collected 2010-08-08 | depth 0.5 m | reverse complement strand
TAATTGTTACTCATAATTAATAATTAATGAAATATTATTTAAGTATGTTTTTACATTTTTACATTTTTACATTTCAAATGCCAATTTTTTATATAGTGAAAATAATATAAAAATAATTTTTTATTGAGACCATATTTATAGGAAATGAGTTATATAAGTAAAAATACAGGAGCGTATGTTAACGCAAGATTAACAGATAAAGGTAGGGAGTTACTATCTGTTGGTTTATTAAATTTTGCCACCTTTAGATTAGGTGATTCAGAGATAGACTACACAACATTAGGGTCTTCTTATAATATTGCCTTACAGAATGTTTTAAAGGCAAAATCAAACCAACCGTTTTTAAAAACACCGATATTCCCTACGGCAAACTCTGTAATACCTGACGTTAGTATAGGTGAATTACAACCTATTACATTATCTTCTGTTGTTGAAGCACCTGAAAAAGGTTTTTTCACTTATGATAATACGGCCACTACTGTACAATACACCGCTTATACAACTACAGACTATGTTATTCAGGCAGATACAGTAATCCCTATTGTTAACATGAATGGTAGTAATACTGTCTCAGTTATCCAAGGAACTGGTTATGTAACTGGGAGTACTGAACCATCTGTTGGTGATTTGGTTATGATTAAAATGACTAACCCTGATTTAGTTACTACACAAGGTAAAGGTGTTGTGGAACTAAATTCACCAGTACCTTATTTATGGTATAAAGTACAATCTTTAAGTGGTACAGTATCAGCAAACACATTACAAATAACAGTAGATAGAAATCTACCTGATTTTAGTACAACCGCTTCACCTAATGAAGCATTTTGTATCTTCTATCCACAAGATAATTGGTTATTTGACACTGGTTTATATTCTGGTGGTTCTGTTTGGAACATGAACAATGTATGGACTTATAATATGCCAGGTGTTAATACAGCAACATATGAAGGGTTCGAAAAATATGGTTCAGAATCTTTTGTTGGAGCTAAAGAATATTATGGATATACATCAGAACCTAGTTTAAGTGCGGCAACTGGTGTAGACGAGTTCTGTGACAATTACAACTCAATATCTATTATACACTACTCAAATGTAGAGTCCTGTAGTAATATACCTGAACAAATATATGGTCAGAAATTTTATGTTGATACAACATTAAATGAATCACCATCTTTAATAATGCCAACACTTATGTGGCACAGAAGAGAGTTCTCAGGTTCTGGAACTGGTGATATTATTGGTTATAATTTCATTGCTAGTGGTGGAACAAAAGCCGTAACTCTAAACACTAATGTTACAGGGATACAGTATTATGACTTAGTTGACCCTAATTTACCTGAAGTTAAAGTCGGTAGATTGTTCCCTGACCTACAAACAATAACAATCGATGACCAAGAACTAGTATCCGCTTTGTCTTATAAATCAAATAGAAATTGGACTTTACCAACACTAGAGTATGGGTTTACAACTGTTGCTAATGGATTTATCAGTCAAACAGAAGATGTTTATGTCACATATATATTAGGTAATAGTACTAGTGGGTACACAACAGGTTTACCGTGTCAAAATATAACATGTGTTAAGTATAATGATACAACAACACCTTGTCCACCTGACGCATCAACTAAAAACGTTGATATAAATTTCCCTAGTTCACAACTACCTTATATGATGATGAGTGGTGGTACTGGATGGTACGCTGACACATTTAAGTTATTAGTACAAAAAGTAACACTAGGACAATTCCCAGACCCATCACAGTGGGTTGAAATTGATTACACATCTTTTATAGATAGTCACGTTGTTGGTGATAGAATTGACCCATTAAATTTGGAGAACACTACTTTTACAATTACAGAAGATTTGTACACAAATAGTGGTACAACATTTAATCTTCATGATTATATAAACATACCTGAAATAGCAGAAACAGATATATTACAATTTGGTGACGAACAGTTTTTCTATGGTAATTTAACAGCTTCAGGTTTGGTTAGAAAATATAGAACATAGTTTAACTTTACAATACCACCTAATCAGTGGAATTTTTCACAAAACCCTACATTCCCAAATAGTGGACAAAATGTTCATATTTCAGAATTAGGGATTTATGATAATGTTGGTAATTTAGTTGCTATAGGTAAATTTATGACACCAATAGAAAAAACTAATGTAACAACTATAATATTAGAAATAGCGTTAGATTTTTAATGGCATTTGTTAATATAAATACAAAACTTAAATTAGTGTTAACGTCATATGGAAAAGAAAAATTAATGAAAGAGGGTGATTTAAACATTAAATTCTTTAATTTTTCTGATAGTGGAGTTAATTATGAACTAACTGAAGACCCAACCAAAATTGTTGATGTGACGGGTAATGCTGACACAACTCTATATAATGGGATGGATAAAAATAGTATAAGGTATAAAAGATAAAAAATGGCTTTTTCAAAGGAAGTAATAAGTGTTGGTAATGTTAAATTGTTTCTCACCTCTTTAGGTATGAGAGAATTACTTGATCCAAAAAGAAAATTAGATTTTAAATATTTTAGTTTAGATGATAAGGGTTATAACTATGATATTAGTGCAACAACAACTAGTCCTCTTATTACATCAGTAACTGGTAATGAATTAAAAACTAGATATAATGACTCAACATCTAATATAACATTTACAGAATCACCTATTAGAACAGACCAAATAACTAAAAGGGTTATAAAATTAATCGATGATTGTAATAACACAGAATATGGTAATGTTGATATAACGGTTTATGTTGGTAATTATTTACAGAAATTAAGAGACGCTTACTCTAATTTATCTAGTGTACCTTCAACATTTAAATCTAACATTAGATTTTTTGATAATATTAAATTATATGAATACATAAAAAACGCTTTTGGTGAATTAAAATTATGGAACACTAAAGACGTTGACTTTGTTTATCGTTTTGCCTCAGAGGGTGATATGAAAAATTATAAACTATTAACTAACACATATGTTAAAAAAACACAAACATCTTCTTCAGTAGTTTATGATACAAATAGATTTGTATCACCATTCATGTTTGGTCCTGATGCTTTTAAAGATGGTACAAATACTGTGTATACAAATGGGCCGTTAAACTTTGAGTTATATCCTGTATCCAAATGGGGGTATGTTACCAACACAAATGAATTTTTCCAACCACAACAATTAACACAAGATGTTTATAATAGATATAAAACAATTAAACCTGTTATAAACTTTAACAATACAAACTTTGAATTTGTTACAGATAATAGTATAGTATATAAATCACAGGTAAACAGAGAGATTTTTAGAGCTAAAGGATTATTAGAATATTCTATTAATACCGCAGTTAATTTCTTTAATTTCTATGGAAGTAAATCTAATATAGGACATACAGTTAAAGTATTACCAATAAAATTAAGAGTAAATCTTATGAATACGGCTGACGCTAGTATGGTATTACCCAAAGATTTAGAAATAAACATAAACTTTACTTTAGATAGTAATCAGTCTAATTGGGCAGCCGGTACTATATACGAAATAAACGGAGTAACACATACATAAAATTATGGACAATATATACGCATTATCAAACCCAAATTGTACTTCATGTATTGGAGCAGGTAAGACAATTATGTACCTTAACCAAGGAAAACCATTTGGTAGTAACATTTATAAAATACCTGAACCATTTACAACTAATTCAGTTGACTTAAAATCATTAAATTTCTTTGGTTACTCATTACACGGTGACGGTTATTTAATTTGTAAAATAAATGACACAAAAATAGAATTACAACCAATCAAGTTCAACAATATGGGGATGTTACCAATCAATGAAGATAAAGTTTTTTTGGGGGTATAAAAGAATAGAATAATATTATATTAAGATATAAAAAAATGGCAAAATTTTTAAAAGAAGTAGGACCAGTTACATACACAGAAGATGTTGTTAAAGGAAATTTAACTACTATAGGGGGTGATATGAACTTTCTATTAGTACCAAAAACAGGTACATCTTATTCACATTTATGGGTTGGACCTTTATTTAGTTTACCTGTTAATGACCTTATGGAAGAACCATATACTACAGCTTATGTTGATGGTGGTTATTCTGGAACTTCTTTAGGTCATTTAGTTAGTGATGTATCTAATAACATTATTGTGGCTAACATCGAGGCAAGTAATTTTGATGTAGGCATTAGTGGTCTTAATTTTAAGATGGTAATTCCGTTAGATCCATTATACAGTGGTTCTAGTTTCAGTGGTTTAAGTACAACATCTTTATATGGAGCATACATGAAAACACCATTATACGATAAACCAAATAATAGTGGACCTTGTTCTTGTTCTATAATGGACAACTTAATGTCTGAACAATCTAGTGTGGTAACATCTGAGGTTAAACAAGGTTTACCAGAACAAAGTGGTATAAACCCTGAGTCTAATTCTTACTATAATAGTGGTATAATTTATTTATTCTGTGACGACATCCAAAAACCTAATATATCAGCTTCAACTGTAGTTACAACAAATTCATGGTCAACTGGTTTTGGATTTGATTGTCCTTATACATTTGGAAAGAAGTTTCCATTTAATTTTATGGATGATACAACACAGGGTTACTATAAAGATGTCCCTGTTGGAGCAGTAGATTTATTAGGTGGTAAAGTAACAATCTTTAATCAGGAATTGGTTAACGCTTTTGATTTTAGTTTAGCTATTAGTGGTAACAGTACATCTGGAGCAACATTACCAATAGGTGACGCTAACACGACTTTTATGTCTTACGATATAGAGTATGGGTTAAACATGACATTGATTGCTGGTAAAAACGAATTTACAACATCTGATAATCCTACATATAACGTACAGAATTGTGGTGATAAAGTATGGATTACATATATAAACCTTTATGATTCTAAAGGTAATTTAGTTGGTGTAGCTCCTTTATATGAGCCAACCTCTAAAAGATTCAACCAAACATTAGTTCTTGACCTTGGGTTAAAGTTCTAATATTTTTTATTTAAAAAGTTTTATAATTTATGGAAAAAAAGAATGGCCGAGTTATCGGATTAGACGTTTCGACTAAAACAATTGGTATTGCCCTATTTGAGGGTGATGGTAAGTTATTAGAATTAACCCACATCACACCGGTTATTAAACCAAAACCAGAAACAAAATTAGAGGAGTTGTTCAAAAAGGTTGATGCCTTTGAGAAATTAATAACAAGATATATCGAATTAGATATTGAGAGGGTTATTATAGAGGAACCATTACTTAATAGTAATAACGTTTATACAGTAGCGACATTACTTAAATTTAACGGGATGATTTCTAAGGTTGTTTCTGAGGTATTAAATGTTATACCTGAGTTTATTTCTTCTAATGACGCTAGAAGATACGCTTTTCCAGAGTTGGTCCAAAAAAGAACAACAAAGAAAGATGGTACACCTTTAGCGGAAAAACAAATTGAAAAAAATGACCCTGTTTTATTTGGTGGGTTTCCTTTTGATGTTGATAAAAAACAAATCATTTGGGAGAAGGTTTCTGAGTTACAACCACAGATTGTTTGGGAGTACGATAAAAAAGGTAAATTAAAGAAAGAAAATTTTGACATGACCGATAGTTTTGCGGCCGTCAGAGGGTTTATGTGTAAAGAAGATATTTGGGAATGTTCTAAATAGTTAAATTAAATCGGTCTTAGAACCGATTTTTTTTTTGGACTTTTTTATTTAATATCATTATAATTAATACATGGCAGAAAACAGACTAATTTATGGTATATTGTTAGACGTTCTTGGTAAACCTAAGAAACGAAATGAAAACAAACAACAATACGCTTTCGATTGCCCAGTTTGCTCTGCAGAAAAAGGTGATTACGAAGGTGATGGTAAAGGTAACCTTGAGGTTAATTTAGCGGAAGGTGTATATCATTGTTGGGCCTGTGGTGAAACACACGGAACAAGAGGTGGGTTAAAGAAATTATTTAAATCATTTGCAAACAAGGACCAAGTTAAAAAACTTAAAATGATTGGTTATGATTTGAGTGATTTTAAAGCCAAAGTAAAAGAAGTTAATGTAATAGAAGACCTAACCCTACCAAAAGGATTTATTCCCTTTGAAGAGGGGAACCCAAAATCATTACTATATAAACAAGCTTGGAACTATTTAACCAAAGAAAGGAAGTTATCACCAGAAACTATTTTTAAGTTTAGAATGGGTTATGTTAGTGGTGGACAATATGATTCTAGAGTGGTTGTACCATCTTATGATATAAACAATGAGTTAAATTATTGGGTAACAAGAACCTACGTTAATGCGAAACCAAAATACCTTAACCCTGATTCAGATAAGGAACAAATAATATTTAATGAATGTTGTTTAAATTGGGATTCTGACATTTATTTGGTGGAGGGTCCTTTTGACCACTTGGTTGTCCATAATTCAATATCTATTTTGGGTAAGAAGATTTCAGATAAGTTAATGCATTCTCTTTTTCATAAAGCAACAGCTAATATTATAATTTTATTGGATTCTGACGCTTGGGAAGATGCAAAAAATCATTATTCAAAGTTGAATGTTGGTAAATTATTTGATAGAATTAAAATAATAAGGTTGGATGACGGTTACGATATTGCCAAAATACAAGAAGATTTCGGTAGAGAAGGTGTTGTGAACATAATGAGAAACAGTTTTAAATTAAAAGAAAGTCAATTATAATGGGGTTTAATAAAAGATACATCAAGAAAGAAATTTTAATAGAAAGATTCAGATTGGAGGGATACCAAGGTATATTAGATTATATAGGTAAGGCCGATACTTTAATTGGTTTAGATGATGAACTACAAGAAATTTTGGATATAACTTATTGTAGTATATGTCCGACTAAAAAAAATATTGAAATAAATAAAATATTATATGAACTATAATGATATTAAATTTATTGATCAACTTCTTAGGCGTGTAGAAAGATTGGAACAAAAGGTAGATGATTTGCGGGATAGAAATCAAAAGTTAGAAAAAATAATGAAGGATTCTTTTATTTCTTTTAGGTTTAATGAAAATAAAAATAAAGGAATGATTACCAATCAAGACGAGTTCGATGGTTATTTTGATCAATTAGACATATGAAAAGAGAGTGTGATGTTTACTTAGAACCGATAGAACACGTTTACATTCATAAAAAAAGTGGAGAAAAGTTTAAATCGGTAACAACAGTTCTAAGTATGTTAGAACCACACTTTCCTGCCGAAGAAGTTGCTCTTAGAATTTCCATGCAACCTGATGAGGTTAGAAAACCCGAATATAGGGGGATGGACCAGCAACAGATATTAGCTGAATGGAAACGTATAAATGAGGAGGCTAATGAATATGGTACTGAAATTCATGAAATCCTTGAGAGGTATCTTTTAGCTGGTAGGATATATATCCCTAAATCAGATTACGAAAGAAAAATCATAACCCTTTTCCAAGAGGTAGATGATATGAGGGGTACAATATACCCTGAAACTGTTTTATTTTCTGCAAAACATAAATTAGCTGGAACGGCGGATATAATTGAGGATTGTGGTGATTATTTTAATGTCAGAGACTTTAAGACAAACAAAAAAATAAATTATATATCAGAATATGGTCATTGGCTAAACCCACCTGTGGCACACTTAACAGATTGCCAATATAGTATTTATAGTCTACAGATGTCAATCTACGCTTATATGTATCAAATTGAAACACGTAAGAAAGTTGGTAAAATGAATCTATTTTATTTAAACCCTGAGACAGAAAAGTTTGAAGTTATATATGTTCCGTACATGGGTTTCGAAGCAAAACGTGTGCTAGATTATTGGATAGAGGTTCAAAAAAGTAAAAATAATCAGTAATATTTTTGTGGAATTTATCTATAATTACATCCTATATAAAAACTTTAAAATTATGAAAAAATGGATGTTAATTGGATTTATGATGATAACTGGGTTATCATTTGGTCAAGGGTCATTGGGTGAAATTGTGGGTACCGTTATAGATAACAAATCTAACGATACTTTAATAGGAGCACAAGTATTTGTTATAGATCAAGATAGAAAGTACCAAGCACTAACTGATTTAGATGGTAGGTTTAGAATAACAGCAATACCGGCTGGAGAATATTTATTACATGTAAAATATTCTTTTGATACAATGCCAGGTATAACAGTAAGGGTACCGATGGATGGAATTTATAATACTGGTATTATAAGGTTCATAAAAACTAAAGAGCTAGACGGCATTATAGTGACAGCAAAATCCAATAGAATTAGATTAGAATATGGTTCTTTACCTATAAAAGAATTAACACAAGAAGAAATTGAAAAAAGCCCTGTTAAATTCAGTATTGCAAATCTTGCCACAAGTATGTCTTCAGAAGTAAAAATGAGTGAAGATGGTGAATTAATGTTTAGAGGGGCTAGGAAAGGTGATATGATTTATTTATTGGATGGTGTTAAAAGTAGTGAAATAAGTAATATACCTAGTGCCTCAATAGGTAGAATGATGGTTTATACTGGTGGTCTTCCGGCTAAATACGGAGATACATTAGGTGGAGCTGTAGTTGTTGAAACTTTAGGATATTTTGATTTATATAGGGCTTGGCAAAGTGCTGAAATGAAGAAAAATCCTAATTAATTTTGTGTTAATTTTATATAAACCATAATTAATATTTTCATTAAGTGTTAATATTATATTAAACACAAAAGTAGAAAGAACACAACAAACAGATATTGGTAATATGGTTGTAGATAATTATATCGTTGGTACTAATTTTAATCTAGGTGTTAAATTTAGATTTTAATTATTCATTGTTTTTAATATCTTAAAATATATAACCCCTCAGTAAAGGGGTTTTTTATGCTTAAGTATTTAAAGTTTAACCAATATTACTTATCATTAATTTATAACATAAAAAAGATGGCAGAAAGTAATATCGAAATAAAATTATCAGAAGAAGAAACTTATCAGATAAGAGATAGGTTTGTTAATTTCTATAAGGAATTAGAAACAATCCAAGACTACTTCTTGGAAAGAAAAAAAGAAAAAATCATCGGAATAGACCAAAATAAATACATCGATAAAATGTTTAATGACATTAGCATCGAACCAAAAGATATGGAATTTGAACTAGAAGTTATTGATGGTTCAGATTTTAACCCAATTACACAAATTATAACATCATTACCTTTGGAATCACAAATAGGTAGACAAATTATGATTGGGGTTAAAGAAAAAACAACAAACAAATATGTTGGTTTTATTAGAATGGCTTCACCAGTCTTAACAATTAAACCAAGAAATGAGTATTTCGGGCAAACAGTTCAAGCAACATCTGTTAATAGACATATGATTAATGGTGCTGTTATTGTCCCTGTACAACCATTTGGATACAATGCTTTGGGTGGTAAATTATTAGCTCTTATTTCTTGTTCACATGAAGTTAGAAATATGTTAAAAGATAAGTATGGTGAAAAAATTGAACCTTGTTTTTTTGAGACTACGTCACTTTATGGTGATTTAAAAGGTATGAGTCAGTATGATGGTATGAAGCCGTTTATTAGATATCAGGCACTAACTGAATCAGACCTATTCCTTTTCCCAACTGAGGAAGTATACGACCCAATCAGAAGAAGGATGAGAGAGTTATATGGTAAAGAAGAGTGGAATGGTAATACTGTAGACCCAAAACCTTCTGGACCTAAAATGAGAGAATTCAATAAAGCTATTTCTATTCTTAAAAATCATTTAAAACATTATAATGAAGAAGCTTATAAAGAGTTTCATAAGTTCACAAATAGTAATATGAAAGCAAAAACAAAGAAAAGATATTATTATTCTGACTTTGGATTTGATAACGTTGTTGAACACATAAACTCGAATGGTGAGATTCCTTTAAGAGAAGGTCAAAATTTCCACAAACATAATGTATCTTACATGTTTGAGTGGTGGAAGAAGAAAGCACAGTCTAGATATTTATCATTAAATGAAAAGGGGTTATTACGTAAAGATTTAGAAATATATACATTAGATAGGATTAACAACGGTAACATCGATATGATTAGATAAAAAAGATAATAATTTTTCTTTAATGTTATCTTTATACGATATTCTTAAAAGAGGTATGTTGTTATTTTCACAATACACCTCTTTTATTTTATCCCTTAATTTAGTATTTTTAAAACCCTCTTCACCACCATTAAATTCTCTAATACGGTAATGTTGTTCACCGTCACATTCAACACATATATTGTATTTAGGTAAATAAAAGTCAAATTTTAATAATTTTTTATTTTTACAACCATCAAAACTTTTTTGTGAGATAAATTTTATATTTAAATTATTTAATAATTGTATTACTTGGGTTTCTAATTTAGAGTTTTTACATTTTGGACACCCTTGTCCTTGTAAATGACTTGATGGGGATTGTTTAAAAACACCGTGATTTTTACATATGATATCTATTTTTTTAAATGACCCACTGTAATCAACTTTAGAATAATCATATCTCTCTCCGTGTACTTCTTTAGCTTTTTTTATAAAAAATGTGGTATTATGTGATAATTTATCTATCATACTTAAATTAGAACACTTAGGGCAACCACAACCATTTAGGTGTACACCAGCTTTTTGATTGAATTCACCGTGTTTTGGACATATAATTGTTATATCCCTATATGTACTAATATAATTAATTTTACTATAATCATATTTATTATTATGTATTGAATTTAATTTTTCTATAAATTCTTTTTTTGTGTAAATATTTTTACCTGAACATATTTTACACCCCGACCCACGTAAATGGTAGGTTGGTTTTTGTTTAAAAACCCCGTGTTCATTACATATTATTTCAACAGGTTCAAAAGAACCTTTATATTCTACTAAAGTATAGTCGTATTTATTTTTGTGTATTTTTTTAGCTTTTTCTATGAAACTTTCTGTGGTATATTTATTCCCCATTTACTTATTTTTTATTTATAAATATTCTTAA
>OCVQ010002789.1_pt1 | contig 11038 bp, 9 predicted proteins | sample 1539061 | NCBI WGS metagenome assembly OCVQ01 (sample SAMEA3355526, study PRJEB22509) | marine metagenome | biome: marine; feature: river plume; material: water | place: USA | collected 2010-08-08 | depth 0.5 m | reverse complement strand
TGCAGTTATTTGTTCTATATACGAATCTATATATATGCTTCTGTTAGACATTATACTATATAATATTATATACTTCTATTTTATTGTTTATCTTTATATTTAATAAATCAAATAATATAAAAATAATATGTCTAATATTACTAAAATGGAAATGAAAAAAAGTGGAAATAATGGACTCAGTTGCTTAGTGAATATAGGTAATACCTGTTATATAAATTCGTCATTACAATGCCTTCTGCATACGAAACAGTTGAATACATTTTTCGATACTCATTTTAAGAAGTATAATAGTAATACGAATGAGTTTGTTCTCACGAAAGAATATAATGATTTAAGGAAATTATTATGGAGCAAAAATTGTACGATTTCGCCAAATAGGTTCATTAATATTATTCAGAAAGTTGCATCTGCAAAAAATAGAGATGAATTTAGTCATCATAATCAATGTTGTGCAAGTGATTTTACGCAATTCTTAATTGAATGTATGCATTCAAGTATTCAACGTGAAGTAAATATAAATATTAACGGACAAGTTAACAACGACCAAGATATTATTGCACTTAAATGTTTTGAAAGTCAGAAAAGATTTTATCAAAAAGAATATTCTGAATTAATAACTATATTTAGTGCAATTCAAGTTACATCAATTATTGATATTTACAATACCAAAGAAAAACCAAGTTATGTATGCGAACCATTTATGTCTGTTATTTTACCAATCCCTCATAATGTTAGGAGGAATGGTGGTAATCAAATAACATTAATTGATTGTTTTAAAGAATATACAAAGGATGAAACAGTAACATTGGGTTCTAAGGAAAAAAGAAAAAAAATTATGTTTTGGTCTTTACCAGATGTATTAATCATTACGTTATCGAGATTTCACAATGACGCTAACAGAAAAATTACGACACATATTGATTGCAAATTAGAAGATATAGATTTAAGTGAATTTGTTATTGGATATAACAAAGAACATTATATTTACAACATATACGCTACAAGCGAACATAATGGTAACCAACAAGGCGGTCATTATACAGCAAATGTAAAAATAAACAATAAATGGTATAATATCAACGATAATGTTATCAGTCAAATCAATAAAACGAATGTCATTAATAGTAAAACATATGTCATTTTTTTAGAAAAAAAAGGTGTTGCTATATAATATATACATATATATTATGAGCAGTAGTTTAAATCAAGGAAGTTTAGGAAGCGGTTCTGCTGAAAATAATACCAATGGGTCGTCAATCGAAAATACAAGTAGTAATAGTAGCAGTCCGTATGGAAGTATATCACAATCAAGTTCAGACAATACTGATGATGATAAAATTAATACCACTGCATATTCTGAATCAGATATATTCATACAAAATTTGATTACAACCACTGGTGATACAATTATTCACCCTTATACGATTACAATTCTAGTGATATTAGGACTTATTATATACATTAAAAATACTATTAATCCAGACCCATTTAATAATAACAGTTTTTTGGAAAGTGTTGTATGGACACTTCTTTTCGCGGTTCTATTTATTGACATCTTACATTATTATTTAAATATTCATATTTCTAAAATTGTTCAAAATATATATGAGTTTATTTTAGATACATTTAAATTTATTAAGGACTTTCTATTCCATATTTTTGGAGTTGACCAAGTTGTAGATAATGGGTCACCTGAAAATGAACCTATATTGGATGAAGAAGTATTCCACATTCCAGGAAATAAATATACTTTTACTGAGGCGGATGGATTATGTAAAGCATTTGGCGCTCGTCTAGCAAATTATGATGAAATTGAAAGTGCGTACAATAAAGGTGGTGAATGGTGTAGTTATGGTTGGTCAGAAGGTCAAATGGCGTATTTCCCTACACAAAAATCTACTTTTAACGAACTTCAGAAGTATCCCAAACAAAAAAATAATTGTGGACGTCCTGGCGTAAATGGAGGATATATGGCTAACCCTTACATCAAATTTGGTGTAAATTGTTATGGTATGAAACCTGATATGAAAAATAAGGATAAAAAATATATGGAAGCGAGTAAAACAAAAGTTCATAAAACAAATCATAATCATGGGTCTGGTCAAAATTCACGAAACACTGATAATGTTATTGTTGCTAGTTTTAACACTACTGATTGGAACCAATATGAACGTATGTAGATACAACCAAACACGATACACAAAAATAAAAAGGAATACGAAAAATAAATAAAATGAAAAAAGGTTCAAATGACGAATAGAAAAACTCACGTTATATTAAAAGGAACAAATGGATAAGGTATTAATAGAATATAATAAAAATAAAGAAGTAACTAGTGCTGGTTATTGTGTATCTGATATTTTAAACATTGATAAACCTTTATGTGTACCATTAGGATTAGTATGTGATAATGATATTTTTAATACAGATTTAGACAGACAAATATGTCAATATGTCCATTCATCTGATGTTTGCAAAATGCCAAATATATATGATAAGATGTTAGATTTAGTACAATATAAGTCTACTGGTAAACCAAAAAGTAAGCCAAAACCCACCCCAAAAAGCACACGTAAAAATAAAAAGGTACTAAATGTTCAATTAAAACGTTTGTCAAAAAAAATGAAATAATTAAAATCTTATTTTATTATAATAATAAATTTATACTTATAATGAAAACACTTACTATCTCGTTATTCCGAACCTTAATTGAGTGGATTATATTAATAGCGATTATATATTTTATATATTGCGCCGTTCAGACGCATCAACAATCTGTCGTTAAAGAAGGGTTTGATAATTTACAAGAAAAAATGAACAATGAAACCCCAAGTTTTCCAATTGATGTAGTATATACTTGGGCAGGCGAGAAAAAAGATACAACTGATACAAGACAAGCCGACCACAATGAATTAAAGTATAGTTTACGGTCTGTTAATATGTTTATGCCATGGGTAAATCATATATATATAATGATGAACCCACCAAGACAATTACCATCTTGGATGAAAGAAAATGATAAAATTACTGTTGTAGACCATCACGACGTATTTTATACATTTTTTGATACTGTTACAAATTCAAACGCATTAGAAACATATATACATAATATTAAAGGTTTGTCTGAACATTTCATATATTTTAATGATGACGTTTTTGTTGGAAAACCATTATCTTATCGGGAATTTTTTACAAGCGAAGGGAAGGCAATGATGCCTAAGAAAACAATTGATATTCAAAGTATGAATGTTCCTGGAAAAACACCCAAAGTGAATTTTGAATTACCACCGTTTGCTGCTTGGTGGTATCCACATATACCAATACCACGCATTAAATCAATAACGCAAGAATTCCAGAAGAAATATTATGAATATATTGAATGGGTGCGTGGAACTAAGAAACGTATTGGCACTGGTTGTAATGTGTGCGAAGTTAATAATTTGTTATGTCCTTGCCAACAGCAACATTTTCCTTTGGCGTATTTTATGTATCAAAAAGGTAAGGGCGAATTAATGACACACGAAGAGAGTTATCCATTTATAAAATTAGATAGTATGTTAAAAAACGGGACTGCTGAATTACAACAACTTAATATGAATAAACCAAAATTCTTCTGTTTTGCTGATTTTGGTGCTTTAACAGTTGAAGATAGAAATAAATTGCGCGAATTAATCAGCAACTTTTCAAATGATTATTTTAATGTTGTTCCTGGATATGAAAAGTAATATGAGTTGTAAATGATGAATGATGAATGATGAATGATGAATTAAATATTATGATGAATTATGATGAATTATGATGAATTAAGTATTAAGTATTAAGTATAAAGTATATATTAAAATCTATATCTATATTAATATAGATTTTAGTTAGTATGGGGTCAAAAAAAAATAAAAAATATTTGAATAAATCTAGGAAAAAAAAATGCGCACACCGTGGTGGTCGTAGTGCTACTATACAACAATTTGCTAATACAGCAAACCCCATAGTGGGTCCACTCCCATACGTCAACTCAAATAGTAATGAACCCAGACATAAAAAAGAAAAAGAATTAATTGCAGATGTAACTGAAAAGGAAAAGGAAAAGGAAAAGGAAAAGGAAAAGGAAAAGGAAAAGGAAAAGGAAAAAAATTTGATGAGGAATATGATGTATGTTGAACTTATTCCTCAGGTTAGCCAAACACCTATTATTTCATTAGAAGATATTATACCAGTTGTGGATGATTATAATGAAATGTTTGGAAACATTTATAAATCAAGTGTAGATGATTATATTGAAATATTTGAACAAATTTCGTTGAATAGTGACAACGAAGAAGAAGAAAAAGAAGAAGAAGAAGAAAAAGAAGAAGAAAAAGAAGATACAGTTCCATTTATACAATCGGGTGGAGCTACGCATACATTCCGGGACGATATAAAGACTTCTCAATTTGCGTTACAAACATATATTACAAATAGTTCAAGTGGACTATTTTCTTGCCGACCAGGTTCTGAACGAATGATACAATTAAAATGGTTAAATGATAGATTTGTAGAAACTCTCGAAATTTTAGAACCAGACGAAGAAAAACCAAATAGCACACAATTATCATCAGATATTAGTGAGGGGAAAAAAGTGGAAAACATACACGATGAATTCATCCGCAGATTTATGGAAAATTTGCCTAAAACTGCTGATGGATTAGCTGAGAGGTTAAATTTTATAACATATCGTATAGAAAATATGACCACTGATAGTAGTAGAATTGCTAAACCAGACGAAATTCTAAATATTAAAAATGGTGAAACCCCACCAAGTTATAGAGACCCTGACACAAATTTTGATAGTATGATTATTGAAATACTTAATACACGCGTTAATTATGTTCCTGATCTCGCAACACCAGAATTTGGTAGCATCACACATCCAATCAATTTATTTTATGGATTTCAAAAAGAAATTATTGTTAAATCTATTATTTTAAGATATATTGTTACATATATATTATGTGTTAATAACCCAATCACTAGTTGGTATACTCATTTTCTTCCGAGAGGGAAGGCAGAGAAGTACTGGGACCCCACTTTTAATACCCTTGACACAGATCTAAAAAGAGTAAAAGCGGCGTTGGAAAAAAACGTGGATACAATGGGGAAGAGTTATTTTAAAACGGCACTTGAAAACTTACTACAAATATACGACCCTGCTAATAGTGAGGCAAACCCATTACATTATATATTTTATAGTTGGTTTAGTCCTACATATAGAACTGAGAAACATACAGTTGATACTACATGGGTATATTTTGATTATACGTTAAATATGATAGACCCCAAAATTGGTTATACATTTATACCTGCAGATACAGATAATACGTCACAAATGAAAGATTGGAATGCGTTGGCACGTATTGTAAATGCGATTTATAATATTATATTTTTAAATGTGAAATTACCTGATGTATTAATACATAGCCACCTCCACCATCATCCAAATGGATTTCATATTGTTATAGGCAATAAAGAAGAAGAAGAAGCGTTCTCAATAGCATCAGTACCAGCATCAGCAGTAGGATTAACAGCACCAGCACCAGCACCAGCACCAGCATCAGCAGTAGGATTAACAGCACCAGCACCAGCACCAGCACCACCAGACCCACATACAATAGATCATAAATATTCAAGATATAAATATGGTGATGACAAATCAATAAACAATTTAGAAATAAAACGCGCTAACGGTGAGCCAACGAGTAGATCTCAACTCGCATATAGTGACCCAGAAATTACAGATTATGCAAACATAACAGTAGACGAACATACTGTAACACAATTAAATAATTTTAGGTCCAATTGTGAAGATGGACATAACTGTAAAATATTTGCCAAGATGGCAGCATTAATGTATCTACCAGGTGATGTTATTGAAGAAATTGGATTTAATGAAGGTATTAATGGTTGGAGACTTTTTCCACTTAGACAAGGTTTGAAAGGTGGAGATTTGCCATATATAGAGTATTTACATATAGCAGATGAGGATTCGCCATATTTAAAAAAAGATATTGATCCAAATTCCACAGGATATTGGTTTAAATATGTTATGTGTGTATGGTATAGGTACGACGATGGAAATAATATATTTGAATTTGCTCTTTCTTGGAGAGGGTCGGAGAGCAAACGCGATTTTTTATATAATACAAAAGAAATATTAGAAAATCCGGTAGATGCAATTTCAATGCATAAAAGATTACAAACATTCCAATTTAAGGTTGTGCCTGTTTTAAAAGACATTATGTCAAAAGAAATTATAACTATGATTATTGGCACGGATCGTACTAAACCTAGACCTAAACCTAAATATTATATGATTGGTCATAGTTTAGGTGGTTATGTTGCATTATTATCAGCAGTTATTATGAAAATGGCATACCACAGATTAGATGTTTACATGTTTTTATATCAACCTTTTTTTGGGAATTTTCGCTATAATTTAGCACGTATCACCGCACAAACCGGCACTGTTGCTGCAATAACTGAAAAAGCAATGGCAATTAATAAATTTTTGAAACTATTTCCTAAAAAACCTACAGATGCCCCTGGAAAATATAATGTATTTCGTGTTGTAGATGATGAATATAAAACATTATTTCAATCAGATATCGCATCAGATTATTTTAGTCAAGATATATACGAAAAATTTCAGTTGGGCCATGATTGGACGGTAAATAATGGCATTGTTCATGAAATTGCAAATACTATAAATTTACGTTACAAAAACAAAGTCAATTATACAAAACTTGATAAAATATTCAACAAAATGATGAATATGACACCGGAAGAAATAAAACAACTAAAAGAAGACACCAGTTTGAAGAGTAAGGTAAGAAGATTACAGACGTTTGTTAAATTGAAAAGTGTTTTTGGGGAAAGTATAAATGTAAACACTGTATATACTGACATACAAATGTCAGTTGCCCACGCGCATAGTATGGGGCACTTTTTAGGCGAACTAGAATATAATAGACTTCTAAATTTAACCACAGAATTAGTGTACAGTTTCAAAATAGGAGGAACTGTTCATTATATTCCTATGAAAGGTATTGGGATTGGAATGTTAGATGGAACGAACTTAGTGCTACAACAAGCCTTAGCAGCACCAGCACCAGTAGCAGCACAAACATTACCAGCACCACAAACAGCACCAGTAGCAGCAGCACAAACAGTACCAACACCAGTACCAGCACCAGTAGCAGCAGCACAAACAGTACCAACATCAGTACCAGCACCACCATCATCATCATCATCATCAGCATCAGCAGATATAAAACCAAATGTCACCGTCGTTGAACGCATCGTCGAAATTAATAATGAAATGGAGGATTTAAAAAAAACAATAGAGGGTTTTAAAAAAAAAATAGAGGATTATGAATATCTGGTGGGTGAGGATGGAAAAATAAAAATGGATCATAAACATACACTTAAAGTAGGACTTTGGAATACGCTCATAACAAATGTAACCAATGACCTAGAAGAAACAACTAGCAAATATAATATACTACTTGCTGAACGCGAGAAATTACAAAAAGCAGCACCAGCACCAGGAGCACCACCACCATCACCACCACCACTAGCCTTAGCAGCAGCAGCACAAAACGCGGCACAAACAACAAAAATAACAAATGCCATAGTCAATGCTCTTAGCAGACCCCTTAACAATACTAAAATACAAAATTCACAACTGGAAATGGAGGAAGAAATAAAAAAATACGAAGCAGAAATAACTGCATCCGAAATAAAAAAATACGAACAAAATGTTGCTCGCATCAAAGAAATTCAAAATGTTTTAACAAAAATCAGGCAGGGGCAGGAGGAGGTGGAAAAAAATATTTCTAAGGCCAAGATAGATTTAAAAGGTTTAGAAAATATTAAACCAGGCACATTGCGCGATACATTAATAGGAACGATGAAACCCACCATCCAAACATTAATCGTCAAACGAGACAATCTAGATGTTCGAGCTCGTAGACTAAATAGTGAACTCATGTTTTTAGAACAAGGTCTAGAATTAGAAGCAAAACGAACAGGTGGACGACCAAAAAGAGGTGTTCCCCATAAAAAGAAAACAAGGAAACGGAAAACAAGAAAAACAAGGAAAAAGAAAAATAAAATAACAAAGAAAAATCGTATATAGAATTTATTTACACCGTATTTAAAAATATGGTGTAAATATATATGTCTATCCTAAAAAGAATACACACCCCAAGTGGAAAAATTATTATTTCTATTGTACTTGGGTTTGGATTAGCCGCGGCGTTTAGAGCTTCTTGTAAAGGAAGAAATTGTGTAATTAAATATGCGGCGCCATATAAAGACATTGAAGAGAAGGTGATAAAGCAAGATTATAAATGTTATGAATATATATTAAAGCCGACCAAATGTACAAGGGATGTTGTAAATTATGCGTCATAAATTTTTCACTTTTTTTTGCTTTATTGCGTAAATGTTCCATAATCTTTATTTAATAATAAATTAAAGAAAGATTTAATTATGAACGCTGAAATAAATAGCACAAGTATTAATGATTTACCTAGCGTAGGGAACTCTTCCCAACCAGTCCAACCCCAAAATATATCTATGAATGTATCAAATATAGCGCAAATACCTAATACTAATATGGGTCAACAACAACAACAACACCAATACCCACAAATTTCGTCAAATCAATCAAATAATATTACTGAAACACCAACGAATTACAATGAAATTATGCAAAAATTGCAAAATTCAAATCAGAATAGTGGCAATAATGCATTACCAGTTCCGCCACAAATACCGCAATCCCAACAAGACCCTAGTGATGTAAGTGCTATACTAAAATCAATGCAACATATGGCAACATCATCAAACTCATTCGGGTTACCATCTCGCGATATTCCACAACAGTCAAATAGAGAAGACAATACTGCTCGCCCAAATTATGTACCAGAACATCATAAAAATTATATTAATGAATATGAAGCATATGAAAATATTATTGATAATAAACGTAAAGAGGAAAACCGCCAATCTTCGCTGGAAATACTTTATGAACAACTTCAATTACCCATTATTGTTGCATTATTATATTTCTTATTTCATCTACCGATTGTTAATAATTGGTTTATCAAAACATTTAAAAGTTTTTTCCATTCTGATGGAAATATGAATTTAAGCGGTTATGTTCTTAAAAGTATTGTTTTCGCTTCTCTTTATTATTTTATACATAAAGGCGTCAAATATAGCGAAACATTTTAACAATATTCAATTATACAATTATACAATTATACAATTATATTTAGAAAATATGATTTAAAGATATTTAACAACTAAATATAAGGTATAAATTACCTTACATTTGCTCCAGTGGCCAAGTGGTAAGGCGTCTCCCTTGTAAGGAGAAGATCCTGGGTTCGATTCCCAGCTGGAGCTGAAATATTCATTTATTCAACATATAGAAATAGTATATTTTGAGTGAATAAAAATTGAAAATAATTATTATTTCCTATTGATAAGACGAATAGAAAATAATAACCTGAATTATATAACAAATGCCGTACCCCCACATACCAGGAATTCAATTTGATATTGGAACAACATGTGAAAAATGCTTTTATAATCCAACAGCGCATTCATTTCACAAAATGAGTGAAAACGAAAGTGAAGTATATTTCTATACTTGTCACGCGAGGTCTAAATATTATGATGATAGTGAAGGGTTTGCAAAGCATATGAAATTAGAGATTGAAAAAATAAAAAATAAAAATTGGATGTGGATATTAGATGGCGTACAATTTGGGTTTAAACATTTATGCGCGCCTACTTTTGGAATGAAAGTAATAAATGTGTTAGACAGTTTCTACAGTATAAAATTACAGAAGATTATTGTTATAAATGAAAATACCCCTTTCCGAATTATGTTAAATACTATATGGCGTTATATACCCAAATATATACAAACAAAGTTTGTATTCGATAAAAATAAAATGTTCTCAAAATTATTAAAAGTTGATGATAAACTACATTTACTTGAAAAGAAATTAACATTTTAATTATAATACCTTTTAATAGTGGGTTTACTTTCAGTTTCGCGTGAATTCTTAATATGTTCTATTATTTTTTCCACACTATTTTTGTCCGATATTACTTCATTGAGGCAATTTTCAATGAATTTATATGTCAGTGGGGTAGTCGTTTTAGTTTCACTAAATAATAATTTACCGTCGGTAATCTTAACTGTTGCATTTTTAAGTTTATCGTTTTTTTCAACTTGTTTTTGTATTTGTTCTTCAAAATTTTTACGTTGTTCACGATATTTTTTTGCCATCTCATTTATTTCACGTAATTTATTATCTAATAAAACCCATTTTTGAATACTTTCTTCCAAACCAGACATTTACTAATAATATTATATGAATAATAATATTATTAAAAATTTGGAATTTATACTTTAATTCTATTTCTTACATTTGGAATTTATACTTTAATTCTATTTCTTACATTTGGTAATTATTTACTTTATATTTTTTTTATTATTCATCAATCATTGCGGTTTCTTTATCAATTAACACCTCATTTGCAATGTTTTTGATTATTTTTTTTGTGTTTTTCTCATTGAATTTTGGGTCTCCATCGCCAAATCGCATGGTAATTACATTCATCCATTCTGTATGGTAAGGACTTTCACTCTTCCAGCAATTCTGATGGTCGTCTATCCAAACAGGGAGAAATTTGTTGGCTTTCCCCTTGGCTTTGTCTATTGCTCTTGACAATATGGATTTCTTCCCATCATCCTTTACCCATTCATTCTCTTCTTTAATATAAAATGTTTCGCGTTTTATATCACTGCAATGGATTGGTAATTTTCTTACATCTAAATTACGCAATTCCTTTGTGAATATATCCGTTAAACCACTTATAATCCCTTCTGTCCTTGTTGTTTCAAAATCCTCATCCGATATTTGGAGATTATCTATAAAGTCTGATAATGTCATTGCATCCTTACACTTCTCATTCAAATATA
>OCVQ010002784.1_pt1 | contig 11063 bp, 7 predicted proteins | sample 1539061 | NCBI WGS metagenome assembly OCVQ01 (sample SAMEA3355526, study PRJEB22509) | marine metagenome | biome: marine; feature: river plume; material: water | place: USA | collected 2010-08-08 | depth 0.5 m | reverse complement strand
TTTCCCCGTCGTTTCCACCGTCCACTGGCCATAAGCCCAATCCCGATAGGTCTGTGGGTCGGCCTTTACCTGTTCAATAAAGCGCTGTTTGTTGACCCCTGACATTGAGAACATTACCGACGTGCCAATCATGTCCTCTGGAGCTTGTTTAAGGGTGGTTGCACCAGCGCGGTGGGTGACGTCGGCATCCCCAGTGGCATCAATAATGCGCTTGGCAAGAATCGCCTCCCGCCCTGCCTTACTTTCGACAATGACGCCCACAATGCAGTCGCCTTCCATAATGGGTGCAACAAACATGCGATGAAGCATGGGTGTGATGCCCGCCTCGGATACCAATGTGTCGGCGACCCACTTAAAAGCCTCGCCATCAATAGCATGGCTATTAGATTGCGGTTCTTCTACCGCTGCACCGGCACTGACGGCACGTTGCTCAAATTCAATACCCAGACCTTCACTGTCTACGGTCTGTTCGTGGCGATACCAGGCAAAGCCCTCAACGCCGACGGCGGTGATGTTTCCGCCGAAGCACCCAAAGCGCTCCAAAAGAGTCACCTCAACGCCACACCGTGCTGCCGCAATGGCTGCCGCCAAGCCTCCCGGCCCTGACCCCACCACTAGGACGTCGGTTTGATGAATCACTGGCAAGGTCTTGGCGGGTTCTTCAATGTGCATGGCGTCTCCTGTGGGCTTTTGCAGCGCGTTGCAGTAGCAGCTTTTGGTTTGGGCATCCTACAATTTTTAGCGGTTTCGGGGCATAAATTTGCGTCTAGGATGACAGGGCAATTTTCAAACGCAGATTCATGTTTACAGCGATTTAGCAAAGGCGCCCAGTATTTGATTTGTGGGCGACAATCGCGTTATAAATAGACAAAACTAATACAAGAATTAAATGGCTCATTTATATGGGTCGAATCGAGGTGTGTCAGAGCAGGTTGTAAATGTTGCTTCTGGCCCAAGGGGGACCACAAAATATGAAAGCTACCAATCAGTATCTATCCCATTCACGGCGTACTAATCGCCCACTCGCGCTAGCTGTTGCTGCTGCCTGTGGTGCCGTAGGTGTGGCTGGAGTCGCCATTCCGGGCGTGGCTCAAGCACAGATCGAGGAAGTTGTTGTCACAGCGACACGTCGTGCGGAAAGCGTTCAAGAAGTACCGATGAGCGTATCGGTGCTGGGGGAGACCCAGCTTCAGGACCTCAACATCACAGATATGGAAGATTATCTGATGATGCTGCCCAACGTCAGCTACGTCACTTTGGGTCCAGGTTCGGGCAATATCTATATTCGCGGCGTATCGAGTGGTGGCGAGAGCACCCTGGGCGCGAACCCCAGTGTTGCTGTCTACCTTGATGAACAGCCGGTGACGTTGGTGGGTAACTACCTCAACCCGCACATTTATGACGTCAACCGTATTGAAGTATTGGCGGGTCCTCAGGGCACAACCTTTGGTGCCAACGCCCAGTCAGGTGCAATGCGTATCATCACTAACCAGCCCGAACTCGGTGAATTTTCGGGCGGTTACAGTCTTGATACCAGCCAGGTTAAGAGCGGTGACCCAAGTTATCGCGCCGAAGGCTTCGTGAACATTCCCATCGGTGAGCGTGCCGCTTTGAGAGTCATGGGATATTACAAGCACGACGGCGGCTATATCGACAACGTTCAAGGCTCCCATACCTTCAAGCGTGGTTACATTCGCGCGGGTCTTCCCGAGGGCAGCCCTCTGAGAGACATTGCCTCAGACTTTACGGCGAGTAACGCCGATATTGCCAAGGAGAATTTCAACGAAGCGACAACTTATGGTGGCCGTGCGGCGCTTAGGGTTGACCTGAATGACTCTTGGACCTTTACCGCCACTGCGATGATGCAGGACCTTGATCGTGAGGGTGTTTGGGATCACGACCCCACTATTGGCGATCTACAGGTTATGCAGTTGTTGCCCGAGTCCATGACCGACAAGTGGACCCAGTTCTCAGCAAAAATTGAAGGCGAGCTTTTTGGCGGCACATTAACTGCCACTGCAGCCGATCTTGATCGCGATATTGAGGTGTATGCCGATTACTCGCTGTACAGCGATTACTACGTGTCTCAGGGCTTTGTTGATCCCTATTACAACTGTTACGTCAGTTACTTCGGAACTTGTGGCGATCCGCGCGAGCAGTTCACACAGGAAAGTAATCAGGGACGTCAGACCTTTGAGATTCGCTACGCGTCAGACCCCGACAAGCGTTTCCGTTATATGGCGGGTTTCTACTATGTCGACGTAGAGGGCACGAACGACTACGAGTGGCACGTGCTGGGATTGGCAGAAACGCCACAGGCGGCCGTTGATGCCCCCGACATTTATTGGACTACCGACTTTGAGCGGCTCTATGAAGAGACAGCCATTTTTGGTGAGGTGTCCTTTGATATTACCGACCGCTTAACGCTGACTGGTAGTGCGCGGCAATTTGACTACGAGAGCTCCCTCGACGGTTTCTCTGGCACGGTGTTTTGGACTTGCGGCGGCTTTGGCCCGCAGGGAGATCGCCCAGCCAGTAACTACGGCGATTCTTGTGCGCCAGACAGTCGTGTGACCGAGAGCAAAGATGAGGTGTATCGTATTGCTGCTGATTGGCAGGTGACCGACGACATCATGCTATATACCACCTGGGGTGAGGGTTACAGACCCGGTGGTCTGAACCGTTTCTGTCAGACGCGTATCCCCGATGGCCTTCCCGGTCAGGGCTCGATCAATATCGGTTGTGAATTCACATCAGACTTCCTGACCGCTGTTGAGGTTGGCTTTAAATCTGAGCTCTTTGACGGTCGACTCCGCTTGAATGCTGCGGCGTTCTGGCAAGACTGGGAAGACTTCCAGTTCTCGCGTCTCGATACGTCAATCTCGCCAATTACTTTGACGTATAACGTGGGTAATGCAGAGAGCAACGGCTTTGAGTTTGATTTCGCGGCCATGATTACCGATAACTGGAGTATCACGGGCGCGGCGAGTTTCCTCGACTCAACCCTGACTTCAGATTACCGACGTAATCCCAGCAGCTCAGAACCTGATGCCGCCTCAGGCACTGATCTGCCGCGGGTTCCCGACGTGAAGTTCAACCTGACAACCCGCTACGACTTTATGCAGGACTGGTTTGTGCAGGCGTCTTACATGTACACCGGTAAGTCGACCAACACATTATTCGATGGTGGCTCAGCGCAGAACGAATTGCGGGAGCAGCCCTCCTATGACGTGCTGAACACTGCGCTGGGTCTTCAGAGGGACACTTGGACGGCTGAAGTCTATGTTCAGAACGTCACTGACGAGCGTGGCGTTGTTTGGATTAACGCGGTCAACTGGGATACCCGTGAACAGGTTAACCAGCCTCGCAGTATTGGTGTGCGCTGGCGTCAATCGTTCTAAGTCACGGCGATGCATGAAAACCGCAAAGGGCGTCTCTTGAGACGCCCTTTGCGTTAGTGCGACGTCCACCGCATACTCGTTGCGGTGTTCCAAACAACTGTTAAAAACAACGTTTATGTCATCTATTGAGCCACTTTTTGAGCAGGCACGTGCTGCCCTGCGGAATAATGAGCCAGAACGCGCCCGGGACCTCTGTGCTGAGGCCCGTGCATTAGACCCGAATGATTTCCGATTGATTTTGGTGCACGGCTTTGCCCTGCGACGCTGCAATGATTTTGCGGCGGCAGAGCCACTGCTGCGCAAGGTGATTGAGGTAGATCCTGGACTAGAATCTGCGCATCACGAGCTGGGTCTTGCCCTGCGAGGCATGGGTCGCCTGAGTGTAGCGCGCCAGGCCCTTGAGCGCGCCGTGGGTTTAAAACCCGATTACGCCGCAGCATGGCGTGACCTTTATGAAGTCTGTGCCGCAGAGGGCGATGACGCCGCAGCGGCAGAAGCATATCGACAAATGATTCGCCAAAAGGGCTTAGACCCTTTATTGCAGAAAGCCCTAGACCTCGTGGGTTCCGGGCGTCTCGGCGCGGCGGAAGGCATTTGTCGCGAGTACTTAAAACGTCGCCCTCATGATGTCGATGCCATTCGTTTACTGGCGGAGATTGGCATTAATTTGGGCGTGCTGGATGAGTCCATCAACCTGCTGGAGCGCTGCCTAGAGCTGGCCCCAGATTTTCACATTGCCCGAGCTAATTTTGTCACGGCTTTGGCACGGCATCAGGAGTTTGCCAAAGCGCTTGAGGCCTGCGCTCACCTCAGGTCTAAGGAACCCGATAAACTCACGCATAAAGTTCAGTATGCGTCAGTGCTAGCGATGGCCGGACGCTTTCAAGACGCCCACGAGCAGTACGCCGAGGTGCTCAAGGAAGTACCAGATAACGCTGGCATTCTTACCAGTTACGGTCACGCATTGCGCTATGGCGGCAAGGGCGATGAGGCCGCTGACGCCTATCGTCGTGCCATAGCAGTGGAATCCGGCGCCGGTGAGGCCTACTGGAGCCTCGCCAACCTCAAGACGGTGGAGTTTGATGACGCTCTGCTTGAAAGCATGGAGAACGAGTATGCGGCGCTCGATCGTCCCGGCCCCAACAAATATCACCTCGCCTTTGCCCTGGGTAAAGCCCATGAAGACCGCGGCGATTATGACGCGTCCTTTCGTGCCTACGACGACGGCAATGCCATAAAGCGGCAGTTCAGTGCTTATAAACCTGAGGGAACCCGAGAGCGCGTCGATGCCATGATTGAGCATTGCGGTAGTTCTCTTCTGGAGTGCCCCGGGCATCCCTCCAATGCGCCTATTTTTATATTGGGATTGCCCCGGGCGGGATCCACGTTGTTGGAGCAAATCTTAGCCAGTCATTCTCAGGTTGAAGCGACGGCTGAGCTGCCCTTCATTGGTCGTATCGCTAGTGACATCTCTGGCATCCGCAAGCGCTCAGAAGAGAGCCTGTACCCCAGCAGCCTCAATGAGTTGTCTGCCGACGAGCGCACCGCTATGGGACAAAGGTACCTAGATCGAGCGGCGGCTTACCGGACGGACAAGCCCTATTTTGTCGATAAACTGCCTAATAACTGGGTACACATTGGATTGATCAAGGCCATTTTGCCCAACGCCACGATCATAGACGCACGACGTCATCCCATGGCGGCGTGTTTTGCCAACTTTAAGCAGCTTTTTGCCCGAGGTCAGGAATTTACCTACGGCCTTGAGGAGATTGGCCATTACTACGCCGATTATTTGCGTCTTATGGACCATTGGCATGGTGCGTTTCCTGGTGGCTTACTGACCGTGCAGTACGAGGAAGTGGTAAAGGACCTTGATTCGCAGGTGGCGGGTTTGTTGGCCCACTGTGGCTTGCCTTTCGAGGAGGCGTGTTTACGCTATTACGAGAAGGACCGTGCAATTCGCACCGCCAGTTCCGAGCAGGTTCGCCAACCTATTTACAGCAGCGCGGTTAATGTTTGGGAGCATTATCGTCATCACCTAGAGCCCCTTGAAACTTTGCTGAAAGCTGAGGGGGTAGCGCTTTAACCGCTGGGTCGTAAGCCCGCAGTGACGCAAGCCTCCAAAAACTAAGCCCGCATTAAGGTAAGCCGGCATCCGGCGCGGCCCTCGCAACCTAAGCAGGGTTTTTGTTGGAGGGTCCAGAGCGCCGTAATTCTCAAAGGAGCGGCATGCTCACGCAAACCCTCGAAGGTTCAGGGCACAGTGCTGAGATTCTCGGCGGCTTGGGTTTGACTCCCCACCTCGGCAGCAATGCTATTTGGAACGAGCATGGTCAGCGCATAGTGGGCAACCCGCCAGCCCTCGGAAGTACGAACAACGACGCCAGTACCGCGGCAATGCCCCAACTTTTCGTTGTGCAGCACCTCGTCAAACCAGCGTATCTCTCCCTTACCCTCAATGTTGCGTTCAACCATGTGATAGGTCCAGCCCCGACCCTCATCAAATACCGGGCGGGCATAAGCCTTAAACTCAGGAATGGTCCAGCGCTCATTGCGATCGGTACCCAAAAAAACCGCATCGTCGGTGTAGCGGGCAAAATAGCCAGAAAATTGGGCTTGTGCCGCATCGTTGTGCAAGCCGTCTAGAAGGTTATTGATCGCAACCCGGTCAGTCGCGAGTTCATCTGCCGCAGTGGGCATTGATAGAGCCAAAAGTAGGGAGAGTATGAGTGTTGCCGCAGCGGTGGCGTAGCGGCTTTTGATCGTGTAGCTCGGGTGTGTATTCATGGCCGTGTGGATTCTTGTGAGGCATTGTTGGTAGTTGTAACGGAGTTTCATGGCGATTTCTAACCCTTTTGTTGCAAGCTGTCGGTATTGGGCATACCACTGCGATAGTCGCTGGGGGTGGTGCCGGTCCAGCGTTTGAAGGCTCGGGTAAAAGCCGAGGCGTCGGAAAATCCGCAGGCGAGGCCAACTTCTGTTGCAGAGATGTCGGGTGACGCTAACAGCTGTTGGGCTAACTGCATTCGAGTTTGCTGTACCACCTCGCCATAGGAGGTGTTTTCCGCTTTGAGCCGGCGCTGTAGGGTGCGGGGGCTCATGTGCAATGCCTGTGCGATGGCTTCCTCGGAGGGCAATTCCTTATCTAACGCATCGAGCAGTTGCCAACGAACTTTGCCAGCGATATCTCCGGTCCGAAGGGACTTCAATAAATTATCGAGCATGGGCTCGTTGGCGCGAATTATCTCGGTGTTACGCATCTGCCAGGGCTCTAGCAACTGGGACTTGTCAAAAACCATGGCGGTACGATTTTGAGACCAAGCGATCTTGCAGCCCATGGCTGTTTCAAAATGCTGGTTATCAGGCTGCGGGGCAGCCATTTCTACTTTGAGTGGTTCCAGTGCTGAGGGTGCTGCCATTTTCATGCAGCGCCAGATCATGGCATTCATATAAGTGCCAAGGACGTCTCTGGATAACTCAAAAGTCATAGGCGAAAAGATCAGGGATACCTGATTTTTGTGCTCTTCAAGCAGCATGGGTGCCCCGGTAGACAGTAACCGCTGATATCGCAAACCCCGTTCCAGAGCTTCTAAGCCATTGTCTGAAGCAAGCAGGGTAATACCCAAGGCGTGAGTGTCACTTAGACGATGAAATTCAGCGAGCTCTGTACCCAAGCACGGACGTTGAAAGCGATCTCGCAGATCAGCCAGTAGCGCATCAACCCCTGCCGCGGGAAGGCGCTCCCTAGGCTGCTGTAACACGTTTATATCTAACCCATGGCGTTCAAAGTGCTCTTGCGCTTGCTCTCCCTGAGCCTCCAGCCAACGCAGGACCATACGCAGATGGGTTGCTAATACCGAATAGATTCCCTGGGTCATAGTTGCTGTCCTTATTACTTGGAGCGCGTTGCTTATAAGAGGTTTCGGGTCGTTTGGCGCCTGAGGACAAGCGGTTGGCGACAAAGGCATAGCCACTAAAAGAGCATCGCTCCAATATCTCTAGCACTGCGCCAAACTAACACGCTAGATACGCTTTAGGTTTAGCAAATGCCGGTCATTCATCTGAAGGCGAGAGCGCAGCAACTGAAATAACACCAAGGAGGTGCCACCTCGTGATTTTAACCAGCAATCCAATGCCCCTTGCCTGGCAACAAACTGCTTTAAATTTTAAAGGTGCTTCAGGGCCGAGCTTGGGCGCTAGTGAAACAGATGCCGAGCTTGTTTACGGTCGTGCGGCAATCCTGAGTCGATTTCGTTTTGGTTGGTCGGAAAAGCAATACGCATTTTTAAAAAATGAATCAGAGCAGTGGACAGCCGCAGCGTGTTTAGTCTTGGGGGATAGCATTTTGGGTAACCGCGACTCTTGCCTTTGGGAGTTGGCCCCGTTAGAGCAAGCCGCGCTATGCCGATTGCGTATTGAGCACATCGGCGATTTATACAATCAAGCCGGATTGAGTTCAGGGCTGCGCGAATCCTTTGCCCTCATGAGATCCCGGGAAGAGAAGCAACAGCAAGAGTACGAACAGCTGGCTCTAGCTGTGCAGCATGTGACTCAGGCTACAGCGAGGGAAATCAATAACCCCTGGTTTCTTGATGCGCTACAGACGCTGGCTGCAGGCCGTCTAACTATTGAAACAATGCGCTCGGGGCTGTTGGTGCTGGCCCATATTCTTGCGGACAAGCCTGAAAGTACGGTCGCTGGCCCTCCGGCTTCACCTGAGCCGCAGTGGTAGAGCATTCGCACAGCGCGGCTGTAATCCCGATCACACAACATGGCAGCTTAGGCATACACTGTCGGCTTTCCCGTAATGAGTGCAAGTAATGCGAGTGTCTTGGGTGTTGGTACTGCTGATTGTTGCCGGTCTTATGGTTGTGGTTCATTCGGCGGGCAAAGTGGGTGTTGGTTACGCAGCGAAGCAGCTGTGCTCAGGGGTGTTTGTAAGCGGGTTACCCGCCAAATTTGTGGTGGAAAATGACATTGAACCCCGCTTAGCTACCGTGCCACTGTTATCTCGATTTTTGACAACAGGCGTTGACGGGGAGACAGCTTCAGCCCGAGTGTTGACAGCTCAAGCCGAGGCGACATATCGCGCGGGCTACGGCTGTACCTTGCATGGTGATGTTGCAGAAAGTGCCACCCCCAATGCTGTAGCTTCTGCTCAGGTTTTGGATTTGGCAGCGTTAAGCAAAGCTCGAACGATGTTTGAGCAACGCAATGCTACCCCAGAGGCCTTAACTCAAATTATTGAGGGGGCCTTTGCAGAGCCCGCCGGCGGTGGACGCAACACCTTGGCCATTGTCGTTATGCACCGAGGGCAACTCGTCGCCGAACGCTACGCGGACCCTGTGAACCCGAGCACCCGATTGCAAGGTTGGTCCATGAATAAAAGCTTAATGGCTTCCTTTGTAGGTATTCAGGTTGGCAAAGGCGATATGGCCCTCACCGATAATGTCGCCGCCCGCCTGACTGCGCTGGGGGTTTCTCCCAAAATCTTTGCTGGCTTGTCGGACGCCATGAACCTCAAGCATTTAATGTCGATGACCAGCGGGCTCGATTTTGAAGAGCGTTACTTTCCCGGCGACGATGTGACCGAGATGCTCTATGGACATGGGCCTATGTGGCAGGTACCTGTGGGGCTGGGGCAGCGACACGAGCCGGGTGAGGTATTTTCTTATTCCAGCGGTGATACCAACGTCGTGTCCTTCCTTTGGCAGAATACGCTGGGAGATGAACCCTATATAGACTGGTTGCAGCGTGAAGTTTATGGACCACTGGCCCTAACCGAACCCCTGCTAGAGCCCGATGTGGCGGGCTTTCAGGTGGGCTCGAGTTTCGCGAACCTCACTGCCAGAGACTGGGCACGGGTGGGTCAATGGTGGCTCGATGCCTGGCACGGTCGGGACACGCTGCTGTCTCAAGATTGGCAGCGAACGGCGGTGACTCCCGGGGTTAGCGCGGGTGGAGCGAACTACGGTTTGGGGTTTTGGCTGAATACCGAGCAGCGTATCTTTCCTGATCTGTCTGAAAACACGTTTCACTCGGGGGGTAATTCGGGGCAATTTGTGGTGGTGATTCCCGAAGCTGAGCTGGTTGTGGTGCGTTTGGGCCTGACTTTGGAAGAATCGAAATCGGCCATGGAGCCGGTGTTAGCGGCGCTTGGCGATTACTTCGCACGGCAGATGCAAAAACCAACGCCTGCAGAAAAAGTCGCCTCGGCTTTACCTTAGTTGCATCGATAGTTGCCTCGGTAGTTGCATCGATAGCTGCATCGATCGAAGCAGGGCTCGTTTTAATAAGGCTAGGGGCTAATATTTGGTGTCGGTGAACGCGCCATTAACTAGCGTTTCTCAAGCGACGCACCCTGACCCGGCTCCAACACCCAAAATGTATCGCCAGCTAAGCCCTCGTCAATAAGTGCTGAGGCTAAATCTTCTGCCGGCTCGTCAATGGCTTCCCAGGTGAGTTGAAAAACTCCAAAGTGAATGCCCAGACTTTGCTGGCTTTGAAGATCGAGATGAGCCTGCACGGCTTCCTTAGGGTTAAGGTGTACATCCTTCATAAACCATCGGGGCTCGTAGGCGCCAATGGGTAGCAGGGTTAGGGCAAAGGGGCCCCAGCGCTCACCTTGCTCGCGAAAATGGGGTGAATAGCCGGTGTCACCGGCAAAATAAAGGTTGCCCTCGGGGGTTTCCAACACGAATGAGCCCCACAGGGTTTTCATTTGATCGAAGACCCCTCGGCCCGACCGGTGCTGACATTCGACAAAGTGGACGGTGGTTTCTCCCAAGGTTCTCGATTCATTCCAGTCGAGTTCGACAGCAGTTTCGTAGCCGAGTTTGCGCAGTAATTTTTGATTACCCAGACCGCTAATGATTAATGGGGCTTTTTCCTGACGTGCGCGAATGGCCTTGAGACTTTGGGTGTCGAGATGATCGTAGTGGTTGTGACTGATTAAAATGAGATCAATTTCGGGTAAATCTTCTATGGGGATGCCGGGAGCTCTAACGCGTTTGGGTCCGGCAAAAGCCACCGGGCTCACGCGCTTTGACCACACGGGGTCGGTGAGTATGTTGAGGCCTGCCACTTGAATCAGCACCGTTGCGTGATTGATGTAGGTCACGCGAAGGCCTGAGGTAAGCCGCTCAGTGATCGGATCAGCGGGGGGATTCTCCCGCCACTTTGGCCAGGGCTTCTCATTGGCAAGACTAGTCCAGATGAAGCGACTTACGTCGCCAAGATGCTTATCGCTGCCATCACTGTTGTAAAAGCGCTTGCCATCGTAGTGGGTGCTCAGGGTCCAATCCTCCTTGTCTGCCTGGCTCGTTTGGGGCCATAGCAGCTGGCAAAGTAATGCCAGCGGGCCAAGGAACTTGTAAAGCATATGGGCAGCCGGCATTGCTCGAGTCTACTGTTGAAGAAGTAACGTTACGTGCCTTTAATGACCCCCGATCATTTACTGGTAAAAAATCGGCCCTGTCACGGTCACCTTTGGCTCATGAAATCACCGTTGCTAGCTGCTTCTAGGGTCGCGCTGTGTTGCCAGTGAGTAGCAGTATCCTCAGTATTTGTAGCCCCATGATGTCCGCTTTAGCGCCAGACTGCTAAAGGCTTGCAGATGACTGGCGGGTTTGACAGGCCGATTGTTTAAATGCCCCCGAACCT
>OCVQ010002779.1_pt1 | contig 11069 bp, 8 predicted proteins | sample 1539061 | NCBI WGS metagenome assembly OCVQ01 (sample SAMEA3355526, study PRJEB22509) | marine metagenome | biome: marine; feature: river plume; material: water | place: USA | collected 2010-08-08 | depth 0.5 m | reverse complement strand
ACTAACTTCTTCGCATCAACTGATGGCCAGGTTCGTTACCAGGCACTTGAGAAGCGTCCACCTGCTGAAAAGGGTGCACAAGCAGACTCAACAGTTTCAGCTGCACAGCGTGGATTCGGTTCAGCCGCATCTCTAGCTGGAATTCCACAGATCGGCGCATTCCTAAACAGCAACAAGGGTGGCGCTAACTACTGGGATTCAGCACCTGCTTACTGGACAGCTGTTCTGATTGATGGCAAGGATGCAGTTAAAGAAGCATCAAAGCTTGCATCAATCTGGCGCACTAACACCGATGGTGGCAAGGGCGATCTCTAATTAATTTGATTTAATCAAATTAAGTTGTACAAGAGGGTGAAATGAGTGATGCGGGCGGCAAAACCGCCCGCATCACTCATTTACCAACAATGAATTAATAAGAACAGGAAAACACATGACTTACTTAATAAGAGGCAAAGTTGCCCTCTTTATAAAAGTAGTTGTTGTGACCCTGATTGCTTCAATTCTTTTATTACTTGCTCAGAGCGCTTTTGCCCAGCGTGAATATGTAATATCTGGCTTTCTGGCAATTTCAGTTTTACTTCTTGCTTTGACTTACTTAAGTAAGATCTCAATTCCACTTAAATTCTTTATTCCAGGAATTCTTCTTTTGACCGCCTTTGTTGTTGGGCCAATTTTGTATACCGTGACAATGTCAGGATTTAATTACAAAACTGGAAACATTATTTCGAAAGAAGAAGCAATTGTTCAGATCAAGGTGCGAGCAATTGAATCAGCACCATCTGGGCTTAGCTTTGACATTAAATTAGGTAGATACGATGGCGAGCCTGCGATCTTGGCTTCGGATATCAATACCCCTGAATACTTTGTTTCAACCAAGAATGATCGAATCCCACTAGTCGCATCCTCATTGACTCTTAATGAATATGGTGTGGCGGTAGAGGCTCCTAACTTCACTCCGCTCAACGACTCAGAGTTTGCAAATGCTGATAAAGAGTTCACGGGAACTCGCTTCACTTTTGACGATCAATACTTCATCGCGCTCGAAGGTTTTGAAGCCGGAGTTGTGTCGCAGGAAGTCTTGGAATTTCTCCCTGAAACTGATCAATTCAAGAATCTGTTAACAGGTGCTATTTATACAGATAATGGCCGCGGAAATTACGCGATGGCAGATGATAAAAGTGCGATTTTAGAGCCAGGGTGGCGAGCACCTATTTGGTTTGAAAACTATGTAAATATCGTGAGTGACCCTCGAGTCCGAGAGCCCTTGATACGAGTATTTATCTGGACAGTGGCTTTTGCGTTTTTGACCGTGCTCACAACTTTTGCTTTAGGACTTTTGTTGGCATTAGCGCTCAACAAACCAATTCATGGGCGTCGTATTTACCGTTCAATTTTAGTTCTGCCATATGCGATGCCAAGTGTTATGAGTATCTTGATCTGGGGTGGAATGTTCAACACCGAATTCGGTGCGATTAACACCTTGCTCGGCACCGACATTGCATGGTTTTCGGATCCCAACTTTGCGCGAGTTGCCGTCATTCTGGTCAACCTTTGGCTTGGTTTTCCATACTTCTATTTGATCTCTAGCGGTTCACTTCAGGCAATCCCAAGTGAGTTGTTAGAAGCTGCAGCGATTGATGGTGCAAACCCACGTCAGATTTTCCGCAAGATTACTTTGCCGTTGTTGCTTCAGATTCTTTCGCCACTATTGATTGCATCCTTTGCCTTTAACTTTAATAACTTTAATTTGATTTTCTTGCTTACCGGTGGTGGGCCTCGAAATGAACTAGATGGTGAGATCGCCGGTGCTACCGATATTTTGATTAGCTACACCTACAAGATTGCCTTTGGATCAGGTACTCAGGATCTTGGTTTAGCAAGTGCTATTTCATTGATCATTTTCATCCTGGTTGCCTCGATCTCGCTGTATAGCTTGCGAAAGTCCAAAGTATTGGAGACCTTCGCATGAACAAGTGGCTGAAGCAGGATTTATGGCGACATGTAGTCGGAATTATCATCTGTTTGTTTGCGCTATTTCCATTGTATTTAGTGATTATTTCTTCCTTTAGCTCATCCGGAAGCTTGCAGTTGAGCTCCTTCTTGCCTCGAGAAATATCTTTTGCAAACTACAACAAGCTGTTTAATGATCCAACGATTCCTTACTTAACGTGGGTTAAGAACTCACTACTTATCGCTGGCTCTGTGGCGGTGTTCTCAGTAATGATCGGAACCGCTTCTGCTTTTGCTTTTAGCCGTTTGAAATTCAAGGGACGTAAATTCGGAATCCAACTACTGCTGTTAGTTCAGATGTTTCCAGCAATTCTTGCGATCTCTGCGGTCTACGTAATCATGGAGCGTGTGTATAAGTTTGCTCCTGAAATTGGTTTAGGTACGCAACCAGGTCTTTTGTTGGTTTACCTGGGCGGAGCAATGGGTGTGAATATTTGGCTACTTAAAGGTTTCGTGGATTCAATTCCGGCAGAGCTAGATGAAGCAGCCAAGATTGATGGAGCATCCGAAGTTCAAACTTTCTGGCTCATCTTCGTACCGCTTGCTTCGCCTGTTTTAGCCGTTGTTGCGCTGCTTAGCTTTATCGGAACCTTCAATGAATTCATCTTGGCTCGTTTGTTCTTAGTTGATATGGAAAGCAGAACTGTCGCTGTTGGTTTGCAGCAATTTATTGGCGGCCAATACTCACAAAACTGGGGACCGTTTGCCGCCGGATCTATTCTTGCTTCAATTCCTATCGTCATTATTTTCTTGTCATTGCAGAAATACATCGTTAGTGGATTAACGGCAGGTTCGGTTAAGGGCTAATGCTGACCAAGCGAGTTAGCTCTTTTGTAGCAATTTTTGTGTGTTTGGTATTTGCAACTAGCGCAGTAGCGGCGTCGCCATCGATACCCGAAGACCGAGTAGGTCTAGCAAAAGACCTGATTTACTTTGTTTTTCCTGATCGTTATCTCAATGGCGATACCAGTAACGATAAGTTCGCCGGATATGACCCCAAAGACACCGCTTTTTTTCATGGCGGCGACCTTAAGGGATTAACTGGAACCTGCGCTGCTGGCGACAATGGTTTAGCTCGCATTAAGAAATTGGGATTTACCGCGGTTTGGGTTACTCCGCTTGTAGTTCAGCAGAAGCCAACACCATACGGCGCTGGCTACCACGGTTATTGGGGCACGGATTTCCTTAATGTAGATCCGCATCTAGGTACTAAAGAAGACATGGTGGCATTTGCTGAATGCGCAAAAAAGTTAGGCCTAAAACTTATTTTGGATGTTGTAACAAATCACACGGGTGATGTAATTGCGTACAAAGACAAAGACGCATTTATTCCTTCAGATATGACAAATGCGAAGAGCCCGGCCTGGCTTAATGATTTAAGCAATTACCACAACGTTGGTGACATGAATAGCTGCTGGGGCGATGGCTCTTGCATGGTGCTCGGTGATTTCTATGGCCTTGATGACATCGCTACCGAAAAGCCGGTTGTCTATAACGGGTGGGCCGATGTTTATGGCAAGTGGATTAAGGATTACAGTCTTTCAGGATTTCGTGTAGATACCGCTCGACATGTAGATGACAACTTCTTTAAGAATTGGTCACCACAAATTGATGCCGCAGCAAAGTCTGTAGGCATAGACAACTTTACGATTTTTGGTGAAGTGTGGGATGTAAACCCGATTAACTTAATGAACTACATTCGTAGAAACAAAATACAGACTGTATTGGATTTTCCGTTCCAACGATCAGCGGCAGAGTTTGCATCGGGTTATTCTGATGCAACAACAATTGAAAACTTGTTTAGTTATGATGATTTGTATACGACCGCCACAACGAACGCGGCAAATATGGTTACCTTCTTGGGTAATCACGATATGGGTAGAGCCGGAAAGATCATTGAATCCAAACGTATAAATCCGGCAAATGAGCTATTACCGCGGACTCTGTTAGGGCATTCATTGATGTATTTAACGCGTGGAATCCCATCTGTCTATTACGGTGACGAAGTTGGAATGATTGGTACCGGTTCAGGTAGTGATCAATTAGCCCGTCAGGATATGTTCTCAACCAAGGTAAATATCTGGAAAACCGAAAAGCGGATTGGCTCTTCGCCCATCGGTACCGGAAATGCTTTCGATGTTACCGATAAGCATCCCATTGCTAGTCACTTAAAAGTTCTGGCCAATTTACGTGCGGCAAATCCTGCGCTGGCTAATTCATCTATGCAGATCCGCTATGCAAAGGATTATTTGTTGGCTATTTCAAAGAAGGATGATGCAGAAAACCGCGAATACATCGTTGCATTTAATAATTCTAGTAAAGCCATTAAAGCAACAATCGGTACGGCTACATCTAAGGGTGGTTGGAAACTGCTGATGGGTAAAACCACCATCAAAGCATCAGCCGAGAAAGTAACGATTACTGTTCCCGCACTCTCTACCGTTGTTTTGAAAGCTAACCAAAAGATCGATCTAACCGATGTGAAAGTTGGGAAAATTTCATCAGAGTTAGATTTCTTAACTGGTTACTACGAGACCAAAGCAACGGTCACAACAAAAGACATGGCAAAGGTAACCTTCTATATCCGAACATCAGCTGATCAGCCATGGAGCTCACTTGGAACAGATACCAATGCACCGTATTCGGTGTTTGTAGATCCGCTAGATTTTGAAGGTAAGACAGTAGAAATCAAGGCAACTGCCATCAATTCGAAGGGAGCAAAGTATGAGCTACCAAGTACATCCATCCTTATTCCCGCACCATGATGGCAGTGAACTATATGTAAGCAACGCCGCACCCAAGATTGGCCAGAAAGTTGTTTTAAAGGTTCGAGTTCCACACACATATTTATTTGAAAAGAGCTTTGTTCGAATCTACGAAGATGGCGAACCGCGCAGCTATGAGCTGGTTTTGGCAGCAAAAGCGGCTACCGAAGACTGGTACCAAGTCGAAGTGCCAATTGTTAACACACATACCGTGTACCGCTTTGTATTTGTTTCAAGAGACAAATATGACTGGCTGAATGCTTTTGGGCTCACCGATCATGATGTTCATACAAATAATGATTTTCAAATCGTTGCAGTGCCAGCAAATCCTAAATGGATTAACTCCTCAGTCTTTTATCAAATTTTCCCAGATCGCTTTGCAAAGTCGAAAAATGTATACCCGACCCCTGATTGGGCGCATCCACGTGAATGGAATGAACTTCCACGTGGTCGCAGTGAGTTCACGGGCAGCGAGCTATACGGCGGCGATATTCCGGGAGTTGAAGAGCATTTAGACCACATTCATGGTTTAGGTGTAACCGGAATCTACTTCACGCCATTTTTTCCATCGCGATCAAACCATCGATATGACGCAAGTAGTTTTACCGAAGTTGATCCAATTCTTGGAGGCAACAAGGCGCTCTTTTCGCTGGTGAAAAAGGCAAACAAATTAGGTATCCGAATCATGGGAGATCTAACTTCTAATCATTGTGGAGCAGGGCACTCGTGGCTGGCCAAAGCTAAGAAGAGTAAAACTGCAAAGGAGCGTTCCTATTTTTACTGGGACAAATCAGTCAAACATGGTTACGTTGGTTGGTGGGGTTTAGCTTCACTGCCAAAACTCAACTTCAATTCAACTGCGCTTAAAAATGAGATGTACAAAGGCAAGAACTCGATAGTTCGCACATGGATTTCACCTCAGTACGGAATGTCTGGCTGGCGCATTGATGTTGGAAACATGACAGGTCGCCTTGGCGCAGATGATCTACATGATGATGTGATGCATGGAATTCGTCAGGCAATGGATGAAACCAATCCCGATGCTTGGCTCGTTGCAGAAAATGGTGACTTTGTTGCCAGTGATCTCAATGGTCTTGGTTGGCATGGAGCAATGAATTATCAAGGCTTTATGCGCCCAGTATGGAACTGGCTCAATCGAAATTCAGAGATCGGTGGTGGCTTTCAGGGATTGCCATTTGCGATGCCACAAATTTCGGGTCAACAACTTATTAACAGCATGAAGCAGTTCAACGCTTCTGTTCCCTGGAGAAGTGTTACTGCAAGTATGGTGCTGCTAGATAGCCATGACACCGCGCGTTTTCGCACTGTAGTAAAGGGTGATGTCGCTTCACATCTATCAGCAATGACTATGGTCCTGACATATCCAGGTGTGCCCTCAATATTTGCCGGTGATGAAATTGGGCTTGAAGGTTCGTGGGGAGAAGATGGGCGACGTACCATTAATTGGGAAGATCGTTCACAGTGGGACCACAACTTTATGGACAATGTGCGTCAATTAATCTCAATTCGAAAGAGTAATGACGCCCTTGTAAATGGGGGATTACGTTGGATCGCCGCCGAGAAAGATTTCATCCTTTATCTTCGCGAATCTAAAAAACAATCAATTCTTGTTTTTGTTTCGCGCAAGGGGGTAAATGCAAAAATAGATCTTTCAGCCCTAGGTTTACATGTCACAAAGACTCTTTATGGAAATACTGCAACTGGTTCAAAGTTTTCCGTTAAGTCAAAGGGTGCGACTGCGGCCATTTGGGAAGTTACGCGCTAAGCCAAAATCTCAGTGGCTCTTGCAGGTATTTAGCCCAAGATCTTTCATTGTGACCACTTCTTTTATAAACCTTTGATTCAAAGTTGTTGGTAAATCCACGTTTGCGCATCAAGGAGTCAACAAAGTTCTGCAGCTGCACATACTCTTTATCTAAACCTTTATCACCACGGCTCATCCAGATTTTGTGAGTTAATGGCAAAGCTTCAACCATAGATCGCGCAAAGTTCTCATCACTAATTACCCAATGTGGTGACAGAGCTAGGGCAGTTCTAAATTTATCTGGGTGCTGAATCGCTGCATACAAAGTTGCCAAACCACCCATACTGGAGCCAATAACAGCGGTTTTTTCAGCTGAACTCACGCCATGAATAGCAGGCACAATCTCTTCAAAAATTTTCTTTAGGTACGCATCTGAGTGCACAACAAGTGTTGGATCTTTAATTGCCCAACGAGGATCAACATATGCACCCGCAGTAAAGAATTTTTCAGGTGCTAAATCCTTAGCTCGTCCCCATGGATTCTCTTTTGTTGCGCTGTGCCAAACGGCAATGATTGTTGGGGGTTTGATTCCCTGCTCATGTGCGACATCGATTGCCGATTGAGCCATTTTCCAAGTCTGACGTCTATGGGTACTCGTAGTTCCATCAAAGACATTTTGGCCATCATGTGCGATTAATAGGTGCTCGCTACCACCACGAGGTGTCCAATAATCCACAATTCGGTCAGCAAAACGGGTGCGGACAACTTCGCCCGGAACTCCTCGGATTTGGAAGCGCTTAATCTCGTGCATGATGATTTAATCATCCCATGTCATCGCCGAAAACATCAATTATCTGGTTTCGTCGCGACCTTCGAATCAATGATCATCCAGCCTTGTTGGCTGCAATCGAATCAGCAGATCAAGTTATTCCACTTTTCATTTTGGATAAGGCGCAGATTAAAGAAGCTGGCGCAAAACTGCTTGCCTATATGGGTCAATCACTGCGTTCACTGGATGAATCTCTTGGCAACAAACTTCATATTATTGAAGGTGATCAAGTCGAAGTTCTATCTGCTCTGATTAAAAAGTATGGCGTCGAGCAGGTACACATATCTGCAGAATATGAAAGATATGGCGCAGCACGTGATGCACGAGTAGAAGCTGCAGGAATTAATCTTGTAAGAACCGGAAGCCCTTATGCAGTCGCACCTGGTCGAGTGCTGAAGCCATCAGATGCAACGCCGTACAAGGTCTACACACCTTTCTACAAAGCGTGGTGTGCTCATGGTTGGCGTGCTCCTGCAGTGACACCCAAGAAGTTTGTTTGCGTAGAGCCAACCGCCGAATATCGCGCTTTTCCTGATTTCCCTATGCCTGAAGGCGTTTCTGTCATTGCAGCCGGAGAAAATGCAGCACTGAAGCGATTCAAAGAGTTCACTGGCAAAGGCTTAGATTCTTACGACGAAAACAGAAACTTTGCTGCTATCGATGGAACATCGAAGATGAGTACATATTTAAAGTTTGGTGAAATCCATCCCCGCACCTTGCTTCAAAACCTTGGTGAAAGCAAAGCGCATGACACCTTTAGAAAAGAGATTGCTTGGCGCGAATTTTACGCCGATGTTTTGTTCAACAACCCTATGACTGATATCGAATACTACGCACCCAAATTTGCGCAGATGCGTTATGACAAACCCGGCAAACAATTTCAGGCATGGTGTGAAGGTAAGACTGGATACCCATTTGTGGATGCTGCCATGCGCCAACTAATCGTCGAGGGATGGATGCACAACCGAACTCGTATGGTTGTTGCTTCATTTTTAGTGAAAGATCTGCACCTCGAATGGCAACTTGGCGAACGTTTCTTTGCAGATCATCTAGTTGATTACGATGTTGCATCAAATGCACATGGTTGGCAATGGACCGCAGGGACCGGAACCGATGCATCCCCTTATTACCGAGTCTTTAATCCAATTGAACAGGGCCGACGTTTTGATGAAAACGGGGATTACATTCGCAAATATGTTCCAGAGCTAGCCCACCTTTCGGCAGCTGAAATCCATGAGCCTTGGTTGTTTCTTGATGGCTACAGCAAGGGATATCCAGAGCGAATCGTCGATCACGCAGTCGAACGTCACGAAGCGCTAGCTCGTTTGCAGGAAATTAAAGCTGACAAACCCCCAATGCCTGGCGCTTAGCCGCATACATCGCATTATCTGCGCGTTGCAATAAATCAGCTGCCCCATCATTGTCTGCAATACCGATGCTGACTCCGATGCTTACTTCGTGGCCATCAATAAGAAATGGGTAAGAAAGCGTTCCACGAAGCGCCAGTGCAATCTCCATCACCGATTCATTAGAACCGTCAACCAAAATACCAAATTCATCCCCGCCTAATCGTGCAAGCAGGGCGTTGTTGGGCAAAGCTCGACTAAATCGTTGCGCTACCTGTTGCAAAACTTTGTCACCAACTTCGTGTCCATAGGTGTCGTTTACTGGTTTAAAACCATCGAGATCTAGCAGCAGAAGTGAACCTTTTCGCACCGCAAAACTTTGTATTTCAGAGATCAAACGTCGTCTATTAGGAAGAGTTGTTAATTCATCAGTTCTAGCCAGAACTCTTTCATGGCCGATGCTGCGTGCCTGATTTAAAGCGATACTCATTCTTACAAAGGCAAGTGCCAAAGTTCCAATTGCAGGAATCAAAATAAAATGTGGAAAGTTATCGGGTGCAATTGCCAAAAGTGCCAGCAAGGTTGCGCTTAAGAAAACAGAGATTGTAATCAGAATTGGATTGATACCGATTTTGGTTGATTTCTCAGAACTTGGTTGCCATGCACTTTCAGCGATCATAATGAATGCAAGTAGCCACCCGTAATCGACTAATGATCCAAAAACATAGTTCAAATTTAAGTTCTGCCATAAGAAGAGAAAATCAGTTGCGGCATAAACGCAGATTCCGATTGATAGCAGTAATCCTCGCGCAGAAAAACCTTGCATCACCACGGTAGCCAGGATGAAACACAACAAAACTAAGTCGGCAACGGGATAGATGATGGCCAAAAAAGATTGGTTGAGATCTCCGTCAAAGTGGGGAATCACTGGTTGTAGCGCAAAGGCTGCACCTAAAGTGCTTAGCCCCAATCCAATAATCGAGGCATCAACAAGTTCGAGAATTGTCAGCCTTTGTTGAATCGAAATCAGTAGTTGTAAACCTAAGAGAGCTAGCGGATAGAAAAGTAAATACAGAGCATCAGAAATGTTTCCCAAAAGTGCCGAGAATTCTAGATAAGAGCTGGCAGTTGCAGTTAGTGAGCCTAAACTCCAACTTCCGATGGCCACAGCAGTCAAAGGTTGTGCCCACTTATTGTTGCGGCCAGGTGCCATGAGTATCGAAACCAGGCAAGCTATTGGAACTGCATTGAACAGAAATAGATCAGTCCAAGTGCTGTGAAGAGTTTGGTGTACCAATAGCGCGACCACAAACAACATCGGGGCAACAAAACGCAGCATGCGCATGTATTAAGCGTAGGAACACAATCCAGACAAGGGGATAGGGATTCCCTTAGATGCAAAAACCCCGCTACCTGTATGGCAGCGGGGTTTTTGTTACTTTTTTGAGGTTAGAAGCCCTTGGTGCAAATGAGTTGTGCACTTGCACGAGCATCAGCAATATTTGCTGCAAGCTCTGCGGGCTTATTTGTAGCCGCTAGCTTTGCAGCTTCTAGCTTTTTAATTGTGATATCGATGTTGCGAATCTTGCTTGCGTAGGCGCGTGTGGCCGATGTCCATGAGCCAACCGCAGTTGTCAAAATCTTCTTATCTGCTTCGGTAGTTGCAGCAGCTAATTTTGCCTGCGCAGCAACCAATCGCTTATTCGCTTCATCCAGTTTTACTTGAATTTCGGCTTTGTTTGCCGTCTCGGTAGTGATACCAAGATCGATAACAGGAAGCTGTGCTTTGAAGTTTGCTGCAGTTGTAACCGCTGACTTCTGTGCCTTAACAGCATCGTTTGCTGCTGTTACACAGTCAAGTGATAACCACGTAAGTTTGGTACTCGTGCTCAATGGGTTTTTTGCGCAACGGTAGGTTCCGCCACTTGTCTTAGTAGTCTGACCTGACTTCTTACATGCAACACCGTTTGAAATCTTTACGGCTGCATCTGCAGGTACTGCGATCATGACGCCACCGGCGACCACGAGCGCTACAGAAAGTGATGCGATCTTGCGGAACATGAGTATGCCTTTCGTAGTAATGAGGCAATACTATCGATTAGGCACTTAAAGAAGGCTGATAACCCGCCGTGAGTCCGGTAAGTATGACCGTTACTTTCGTTGCTTTGCTCTCATGTTCATGCCAACTTTTCTAACGATGGAACGTGGCATGGTTTCTACAATGAAGACCAAGAGCTTGTATTGCCAACCCGGAACGCTGACCGCTTTGCCTTTGAGGGCATCACGCCACGATTGTTCGACCAATCGATCAGAATTGAGCCACATGAAGTTAGGAAGCCCCTTCATCGACATCT
>OCVQ010002766.1_pt1 | contig 11091 bp, 8 predicted proteins | sample 1539061 | NCBI WGS metagenome assembly OCVQ01 (sample SAMEA3355526, study PRJEB22509) | marine metagenome | biome: marine; feature: river plume; material: water | place: USA | collected 2010-08-08 | depth 0.5 m | reverse complement strand
AGAACGCTAACGCCAGACAGCAACGCCATAAGGTTCGATGTCCGAACCGCCGATAACAAATTCTGCGCCCGCTGGCGCAGGCGCCTGCGCGCTGACGCTATCCAGATTGAACGCAAACGTCAGTTCGCCCCGTCGGCGCAAACGCAACGTCGGCGGCAGCGGTGTAATCTGCACGTCCGCCTCCGCACATAAATCGACGAGCAAGTTAGTCAGAAAGGCATCGTCCGTCAGCGTCGCAAGATAGATGCTTCGACCTGCCCGCACAGCTGCTGGTGCCCCGTCTTCATAGGTTGCGATGATGTCCGCGTCGCCAACTTCAATCGTCTCGCGCCAACGGCCGCTTTCATATTCCGCGTCTTTATACGCAATGCTGCCGCCGCAATCCGCGCGCAGCGTTTCGACGGACGTGACTGTGACCGGCACAAAGTCACGCAGCCGTCCGGGCGGCAGGCCATCGCTAATCGAGAATTCATCGGTCTTCGCACCCGCGCGTGGCCCGAAGAGCAATATTCCGTCGCTCGCCTGCAACGCATCGAACGCGGCATCGTCAACCACCGCCATGGTCGGCACAACGACCAGTCGATATCCAGCCAGCTGCGCGTCGCCAGCGGACACAAAGTCGACATCCACGCCCAGGCCACGCAACGCACGATAATATTGGAAGACGACCGCATCATATCGATAGCCCGCACCCTGCCGTTCAATGTCGTCGACCCAGCCAGACACCGGATCAATGACGATGGCGACAGGGGACTTCGCAGCGACAACGGATAAGTCGCCAAGCCTTTGCATGTCCGCTGCGGCCTGTTCCACTTCCGCCCATGCCGCGGCGGGCATGTCATCGGGCCGCCTGAGCCCGGCATGCATTTGTTCTTGGGCAAAGGGTACTTGCCGCCAACGGAAATAGGCCACGCAGGCGGCACCATGGGCAAAAGCCTGAAGCGTCCAGTGGCGGACCATGCCCGGCGCCGGACGCGGATTATGCGGCGCCCAGTTTACGGGCCCGGGCTGCTGCTCCATCACCCACCACGCCCCTTTGGATAGCCCGCGCACCGAATCAAAATTGAGCGCGGCCAAATCAGGATGCCCCGTACGCATGAATGGCTTCCATGCATCAGCCGATGCTTTGGCCATGAGCTGATCGGAAAAACCGAGCGGATAATTGTCATAGCTGACAAAATCGAGGTCGCGGGTCAGCGCGGCATTATCGACACCCGTTGTCGCGGGCGGAATGATATTATGCGTCACCCACTGGTGGGGCGCGGCGTGGCGACGAATCGCAGATATCATGACGTCATGAAAGCGCACGACCTGTTCCGAAGCAAAGCGCCGATAGGCCAAGCGATGCGCGGGGTTCGTTTCGCACACCGTGAAAAAGGGCAGGTCGATCTGGTCAAAATGGTCATATTCCATTGACCAGAACACATTGCCCCACGCCGCATTCAGCGCCTCAATCGTGCCATAACGTTGCGCACAATAGGCCCGGAATTTTTCCAGCGCCGCTGGCGATGCGCTCATGGTCGTATCGTGGCAGCACAATTCATTGTCGGTTTGCCATCCTGCCACATGCGGATGACTGCCATAACGCTGCGCCATGGCGGCAGTGATGCGTTCCGCCTGCACCAGATATGTTTCGCTCGAAAAGTCATAATGGCGGCGTGATCCGAAACCACGAACTTGGCCGGTGTGAATATCGACAGGCAAAATGTCGGGATATTTTTCGCACAGCCATTTGGGCGGCGTTGCGGTTGGGGTTCCAAGCACGACTTTCAGTCCCGCCACGCCGAGCACGTCGATCGCGCGGTCCATCCAAGCCCAATCGAATAGGCCTTCCGCCTTTTCAATGCGGCCCCATGCAAATTCGCCAATCCGGGCATAACGCAGCCCAAGATCATACATTCTTTGCGCGTCGCGCGGCCAATGATCCTCGGACCAATGCTCGGGATAGTAACAGACACCTAACATGCCCATGTGTTTAGCGGCCAAGCCACCGCTGGCAAGCCTGTGCACATGTTAGGATTAGCGCGCCGAAAGAAAACGGCCATAATTCATACATTCTGCCATTTTATCGCCACGACTAATGCCTATGTAGGGTCAAACCGGTCCGACAGGCAGATTGATACGCGCATGAGTGAAATGTTACTGACCCCGCACACGCCCATAGACGGCGCCATTTCTGGCGGTGATCTGGTTGGCCGTGCAGCGCGTCTCAAACAGGTTCCTGATGACAAAGCGATGTTGCGTGCGGTTGCCGAACTCACGCGCGATCTTGCCGCGCCGAACCCGCGTATTTTCTGGTCGGATTTCCTTTTGTCGGCGCTGGTTGGTTATGCCGGACTTGCGGTGGCCATCATGTCCGGAACCCTGTGGGTTCAGTGCGTTGCGGCTTTGGTCTCTATCCTTGGCCTATATCGCGCCGGCGGCTTCATTCACGAAGTCACGCATGTGAAGCATTCGGCACTTCCCGGCTTCCGCTTTGGCTTTAACGCCGTGATTGGCGTACCCCTGCTCGTGCCGTCTTATATGTATGAAGGCATCCACAACCTGCACCATGCACGCACGCGTTATGGCACCGATCAAGATCCGGAATATCTGCCCTTGGCGCTGATGAAGCCATGGACGCTGCCTGTGTTCATTATCGTTTCGTTGCTGGCGCCCGTCGCATTGCTGTTCCGCAACGCTGTACTTGCGCCGCTTTCGCTGTTCATTCCTGCATTGCGCAAGATTGTGGTCGAACGTTACTCGGGTCTGGCGATCAACCCAGCGTTTCGGCGCAGACCAGCCGAGGGCGACGCACATCGCAACTGGATCGTGCAGGAAACCGCCGCAAGCATCTGGTCAATTGCGCTGCTAACCGGCGTATTTACGGGTTTCATCCCGCTCCAGTCTTTCCTCATCTTCCTTGCCATCGTCGCCAGCGTTGCCGTGCTCAACCAAGTCCGCACGCTTGTCGCGCATTTATGGGAAAATGACGGTGAACCGTTGAGTGTGACCGCCCAGTTCCTCGACAGCGTCAACGTCCCGCCGCCTGGTTTGCTGGCAGAGCTTTGGGCACCTGTGGGCCTACGTTACCACGCATTGCATCACTTGCTGCCCAGCGTGCCATATCATGCACTTGGGACGGCGCATAAACGCCTGACAGAGCAATTGGCGCCCGATTCAGCTTACCACCGTGCCAATTATGATGGTCTTACCGGATTGGTATACCGTCTTGCACGCAGCACGTTCGTTCGCGGGGCGTAAGCAATCTTCTGCGATGGCCACAAGCCGCCGCCATAAACGACTTAGCCACTCTTGACCCTGTGTTAAGGTTTCCAGACGAACGTCAGAATGTTTTGGGTCAATCCCACCTTGGCGCCTTGCTAAAATCGGCCTCGCGGAATGGCGTGTCGTTGAACAGATAGGGATAATAGAATTTCCTTAGCCGTTCGTGATAAGCGCGGACCCGGTCTTGATACGCTAGGCTAGCGCGAAGATCAGTCTCCGTCTGACGGTGCAGCACTGCTTGCACGCCGACTGCAGGCAATAGAAATCCGATCCGTGACGTCCATTGGTCACGTGCTTCGAGGCCATTTCGATAGGCTTGGGCTTGGGGCGCGGCCGCAAGGTCGCCCAAATGTTGAAAAGCGTAATACCATTTCCAGTGGAACCCACCTTCGACGGGCTTGCTGTTCCTCCATTCAGGATGAACTTTGAAAAAGGCCTGCATCGTTTCTTCCTTTGGCCGGTCCCAACCGCCATGGATTTTCTCGCGCTGTTCGAGAGTTAACTCCACGCCCTGTCGTACGGGGACGGCTGCGTTGATACCCAGATGCGCCAGTGCAGGCAGGATCAGCGTGAGTACCAGCCAGCTTGCGGCGAGCGTTGCGGCATTGGTGACAGAGCTCCAGCCCTTGCGATCCACCAACAGGCATAGCACAGTCCAAAATCCCAGATAAGCGGCAGAAACAGCAAAGAAAATCAGGATGCCACCAAAATTTGCTCCTGACAGTAAGCCTCCTGCCGCAAGTGGCATGACGAGCGCTAACCATAAGAGCCCTGTGCGCAGAACAATACGCCGACGCCACAGGCCTGTTTCATTTCGCGCCATGGCAGCCAGCAAATTAAAGCGTCCTGCCTCGCGCTCGCCCGATTTCAAGTCATGCAAAAGAACAATAACAAACAGGGGCGCGAGATATGTGAGCACAAAAGCCCAATCGAACCGGCCGGGTAGCGCGAGTTCAGCATTGTAATTCTCGCTCTCATAAAGTTGCGCCTCTAACCCCAATGCGCGCACGCGAAGGATATAGGGTGCGACGTCACGCTGGCCAATGGCGGCAAATGCCAGCGCCGATGGATTATCCCAAGTTGCATGGAAGGTATAATAAGCAGCGTTTCCGGCATCACCTTCTTTCGACACCCATTTGGCAATAGCGGCAACATCATTGGCCTGCTGTGGCTGGATGCGTGCAATCGTCTCCTTTTGACGTGCTATCTCTGCCATGCCGGCCCAGACACTCGCTATGGAGAGGATCGCCATCAGCAAAAGTGCGGGTAAGGCCAGCCTTTGTTTAAGGAATAGATATGCCTCTTGTTGCCATAGTCCCTTCATGCCGTGCCTCCAAGCCGACGGGCGGCAAAGCGGAGGCCAAGCAGGAGGGCAGCAAACCATCCCAAGAGGATCAGTAAGCCCGGAAGCGCGGCCCGCAGTTTCTCAGACGTTGATGCCGCACGATAGCTAAAGTCGGGCACTTCTTGCCAATTTTTGGGATCAATGCGAACGCGGCGTGCGGCTTCGGGGTCCTTGTTCCGATTACTGTCATCTTCATAGGTTATGGATTTGACCTGCAAGGCATTAAGCTTCTGGACGATCGCGAAACGATAGGCTTCGGCCTGCGAGAGGAACCGACGATGTCCTTCCAAATCGGTGCCCGACGCGGACATGGATAGACGGCGTAACGCGATTGCGGGGCTTATCAGGCCGACAATATCTGACTGAAGGCTCTGCGTCCTATGGACAGCAAACTGGCGCTTCGCATAGTCATCGAACAGCTTGGATGTCAGCTTTTCGCCCTCCATTGCCAGCAATCCGCGATAGTTGACGGGCAGGTCTTCCACTTTCTCAACGCCATATTGCTTTAACGTGCGTGCCTTGAAGGCGTTGAAATGGGGATCATCCGGATCATGGCTATCCCCCATATTCCGCAGATCTTTCTGGACGGCGATATCCGTTTCCAGCCGGGTGAGAGCGGGGTTTGCCGCAACCGCAAGATCTGGCGCGAGCCGGGGAAGCAAGATCACCGCAAGCGCCCAAAGCCCTATCAATGTCATAAGCGCACCACGCGCATGGCCTGACAAGGCCGATACAATGATGATCAGCAGAACCCAGATCGCGAGATAAAGTGCGTAGCCGGAAAGTATGAAAAGGCTCGGCGCCAAGGGCGCACCCTCGGTCGCCATCAACCAGCCAAGCGCAAGGGCAACAGGAGCCAGCATCAATGCAGCTATGCGACCCAGCCCTAATGCCTTGCCGAGGATCACGCTGCGCGCCGAAACGCCATGGGCAAAAAGTTGCCGGACGGTGCCACGTTCCCGTTCGCGCGCGACCGCGCCAAAACCGATGAAGATCAACATCAAAGGCGCAAGTGCCTGCAACACAAAGGCGGGTGTTAGCTGGCCAAATCGGACGAGCAAGGAACTTTGCCGGACATCACCGAAATTGGCACTGTTTTGCCGGTGTCCCTCCAGATAAATCGTATTGCCCGTAAACGCGTCCACGCCGGGATCAAAAGCCGCAAGCGCGGGCAGCGGGCGGAATACGAAATGGCCGTAATGAACCATACGGTGCGGGTGGCGTGCGGGCGCACCATCAAAGGCCGCATCAGCTTGTTGCTGGAATCTGGCGCGAATGGAGTCGCTTGCGTCGCGCTGGGCAATCGAAGTCAGCGCGGCGATCAGCGATAGCGCAATCAGGATGACCAACCCGAGCATCGCAACGCGGTTCCGACGGAGCAGACGCCATTCGTCGCTGGCAATTAACCGGATGCTGCTCATGCAGCAACGGCCTCGCCATAGCGGCGGTGCAGAGCCATCACGTCATAGCCTTGCTCACGGCAAACCTCTTCGACAATGCGCCCTGCATCGAGAAAGCCGATCCGGTCGGCGCAGTCCGCTGCGCCAAGCAGGTCGTGCGTTACCATCAGAATGGCGGTGCCCCGCGCCTTGAGAGTGGCGAGCAGCGCGTTGAAATCGGCGGTAGCGCGGGGGTCGAGGCCGGACGTCGGCTCGTCGAGCAACAACACAGGCACTTCACGCACGACCGCCAATGCAATCGCGACCTTTTGCCGCATGCCCTTTGAAAAACCGGATAGGGTTCGGTTGCGGGCTTCTGCTTGCAGGCCTGCCGCATCAAACGCCGCTTCAATTTCTTCACTACTGTGTGTTTCACCAGCAAGCGCCAAAAAATAATCGACATTTTCGCGTGCCGTTAAATGCTCATATAGCGCCACATTTTCCGGCAAATACGCAATTTTGTGCCGGGCGGCTTCCGCGTCATGGGCCGGGTTTATGCCTGCAACCATTGCAGAACCTGATGACGGTTTGAGAAACCCAAGCAACGTTGAAAGCGTCGTCGACTTGCCCGCGCCATTACCGCCCAGCAGCGCATAGATTTCGCCCGTTGCAACCGACAGCGAAAGGTTGTCGAGCACTGTCTTACCGCCACGTTCAACACTCAGTTCCGATATTTGAATGACAGTCATCAGAACCGGCTCCGGACGCCAATCGAAGCTGCCCTCGGCGTTCCGGGTTGCACCCATAAAGACGCATAGCTGTTGGCATACCAATGTGCATTGAACAGGTTGCGCACTTCACCGAATAGTTCCACCCCGTCGATCACTTCAAAATGGCCGAACAGTCGCACCAAATTGTGCGCTGGCAGTTTGAATGCCGTGCCGGTTTCGCCTGAACGCTTGCCGACATGCTGCACTCCGGCGCCGATCTTTCCGTTCATGGAACCCATGGTGAAATCCTGTGTCACCTGAACATTCACGCTATGCTTGGGAATATTGATGAGCGGATCGCCCGGCCGGATCTGAAACGAGAAATTGGGATCAAGGATCAACGAGCGGGATTCCGCGTCCGTATAGGCATAGCTGAACAATAGACCCAGCGTAGACGTGATGTTCCCGGCGATATCCATCTCCGCACCGCGGCTTCGTGCCTTACCGACCGTTACCAGAAACCCGGGATTGGCGGTGTCCGTTGCCAACACATTGCTCTTCGTCATCTCATACAGCGAGAATGTTCCCGTCAGTTTTCCGTTTAGAAGGCTCAGCTTTGTTCCAGCTTCGATGGACTGGCTGGTTTCGGGATCTAATATCCGTCCGGCGGCATCTGTGCCGATATTGGCGCGGAAGCCTTCGCCATACACAGCATATAGGGAAACTGCATCCGATGTTTCGAAAACAAGGCCAGCCTGTGGGCTCAGGCGACTGGCCTTCCGTTCGCTTAAAACAGTTGTAATCCGGTTATTGGTCGTCAATTGAAAATCATCATAACGCGCGCCAATGCGCACCTGCAGCCTGTCAGACAGGTTAATCTGGTCCTGCAAATAAAAGCCAGTCGATTTCTGAATATCCACCCGATTGGTGAGTGGAGCGGGTGTCGGCAGAGGAAAGCGTCCATATACGGGATTCACGATGTCGATGATGTTCGCGGCCAGATCAGAAGGATTCCCGGAAACTGCCGGTGGACGGAAACGCCGGAAATCTTGGTCATTTTCGAACTTATCATAGTCTGCGCCAAACAGGATCCGGTGCCGCATGCCACCCAGATCAAATTCGCCAGATACTTCCCCGCGTACGACAAAATGTTTGGAATCATACATACGTGACCTACGCTGACGGGACAGCGACCGTCCGTCTGCAAATAGCTTTTGCCGGGAACGGACCAGTTCTGCATCGGACGATTGCCCGGTAAGTAAGGTGTCCCTGTGGCTCACACCCAGTTGCACACTCCATTTGTCATTGAAATCATGTTGGACCCGCAGTTGGTGACCTTCGGCACGCGCGACATGGTCTCCATCACCTGGCTCGCCCAAGAAACGGCTGCGCGGTATCGTTTTGAAATTGTTGTTGAGCACAACGATACCGCGATCGAAGGGCACAGCCACGCGGGTCCATTCCAGATCATAGGTCAGCCGGGTCTGGTCGCCCAGCCTCAGGCCAACAGAGGGCAAAAACCCGCGGCGATTGGACTCGATAGTGTCGCGGAAACTCTCCGCCCCCTCCGCATAGCCGACCAAGCGGACGGAGAGGTTCTGTCCGATCGCCACATTGGCATCGGCCTCTGCGCGCAATCGATCAAAGCTGCCATATTGTAACGCGGCGTTTCCAAAGCTGTTGCCATAAACGGGCTGTTTGGTGACAATGTTGATGGTCCCCCCAGGCTCGCCACGCCCCAAAAGTGCGGCGGCAGGTCCCTTCAAAACCTCAATGCTTTCGATCCCCGCCACGTCACGTTGACCTCCAAAACCGCGCCCGCCGTTAAACCCATTGACCAGATAGCCGCTGGGCAAATTCTCATCACCGGCAAAACCGCGAATGGCGAATGCATCCCATAACCCGCCCAAAGTATTCTGCCGCGCGACGGAGGCGTTGAGATCGAGTGCATCGGTCAGCCGTAGGATATTGTTCTCCACCAACTGCTTTGCATCGATCGTTGCAATTGCCTGCGGGATTTCCTTCTGTTCAAAATCGCCTCGATACGCCTGACGGATGCCTGTCACCGTAATTTCAGCGTCATCAACCTCTTCGGCATAAGCAGGAACGGTCGCTAGGCAGGAAATACCAGCCAGCAAAATGGATATAGAACGCACGTGTTTAATCTCCCAAGGTCTCCGAAATCAACAATAATGTGATAGAATATCATTACATTGTCAATCCTCTGCGATAGGCCGCACAATTTGCGAACAATCCGGCAGCTCAAGGTGCAGTTGTACTGAGTGAAGCCTGCAGGATCGGACCAGCCAACATCTGCAATGCTAGCGCCGACGGCCACGCATTCTGACCGGCCCAATTGCAGCAGCGGTGCAAAATGTTTTGACGGCAGCGCATGTTGGTGCTGATGTGGCGCGTACCACTTGCCTCAAATCTGCGCAGGAATCGGCGTCGTGAAAATTCCAGTTATGAGACATTTTGCTTCGTCATGGGCTTGGTTTTGCGGTGCCCTGCTTTTGTTCATCATGCTCGGGGCGACCGATGCTTTTGCCCATGGTGTGGCCGAGGGCGACCAAGGCTATGTGCAGGAAGTAAGCGGGGTGCAATTCCTGCCGTTTATGTATCTGGGCGCGAAGCATATGGTCACGGGCTATGACCATTTGCTGTTTTTGTGCGGCGTCATTTTCTTTCTCTACAAGCTCAAAGATATCGCACTTTATGTGACATTATTTGCGGTTGGCCATTCTGCGACCATGCTGTTCGGCGTTCTGGCAGGTGTAGGTGCCAACGCGTACATGATTGATGCGATCATTGGCTTATCGGTGGTCTACAAAGCGCTTGATAATTTGGGTGCGTACCGGCGCTGGTTTAGTGTGCAGCCTGATACAAGATTGGCCACTTTTGTTTTCGGCCTTTTTCATGGCTTTGGGTTGGCCACCAAGATTCAAGAATTCGAACTGTCAAAGGACGGATTGCTGCCCAACCTCATTGCGTTCAATATTGGCGTCGAGATCGGGCAATTGATTGCCCTTTCTGCAATCTTAATCATCATGGGTTTTTGGCGAAGGACACGCAGTTTTGCTGGTTATGCTTATGCCGCGAATATCTTGCTGATGATGGCCGGGTTCATGCTCGTGGGCTATCAACTGACTGGCCTGGCTTTAGCGTAAGGATATTTTTATGTTCAATTCTCAACTGCCTGAATTGTCTGAGCTACCAACATCGCGCCAACTGATAAGATCGACGCTGATTGCGTTGGGGGGCGCAGGCGCGCTGCTTGTGACGGTTGTCCTTCCATCGGAATATGGCATTGATCCCACCGGAGCAGGACGCATTCTCGGCTTGACCGAGATGGGTGAAATCAAGATGCAACTTGCCGATGAAGCTGCGGCTGATCTGGAGTCGGAACCTCAGTTAAATGATATTCCATTGGCCGAAGCAGCATCACCTCCTGCTGTCACGGTAGCTGATCGAACGGACCGTAAAGAGATTACCCTCGAACCTGGGGAGGGTGCAGAGATTAAATTGCGCGCGAATAAAGGTGTCAGCATCACATATAGTTGGAGCGTATCGGGCGGCGCTGTCAATTACGACACGCACGGCGATCCGCTCGTCAAACGACGCGGATCCTATTATGGATATGGCAAGGGCAAAGCGTCAGTCGGTCAAAAAGGTACAATTATCACGGCGTTTGACGGCACGCATGGCTGGTTTTGGCGCAATCGGTCCAAACAACGCGTGATCATTACTTTGCAAACAAGCGGCACATATACCGACATTCAGCGCGTTGTTTAACGCGCTACTTTTTCACATTCCATGATGATGTCATGAAAGCGATCAGGCGAGCATTTTGCTAGAATGATCCACCAGTCACCCTGCAAATCAATTTGAGTATTAGCGGTTGCTGACAGGCAGCTTTGGACAATCATAGACCAAAAAGCCGTATGTCCGCTCCCGGCCCAGAAGCTGCCATGATAACCGATCAAGCACAATGGCCGCTTAGGCTTTTCGACAAGGCAAACTGTTCGCAATGGAACGCCGGCGAACGGTGTTGGACGCCAGCGGCTATTCCCGGGCAAATTCGGCTTATATGGGGTTCGGGATTGCGCGGACCAGTCCCAAAGCGCTACGGATGAGCATCCGTTTTTAGGGGCAAGCTGAACTCAAAGATGAACGCAATACCAATCGCGTAAACCGGCAATGCTCCATCCAAGGCTGACTTAAACACTGAATTTCCATGATTTTTGTGCAGCAGTTCCAATCAGAACGCTTATACAAGAGCACGCCGTAAGGCCGCCTTTGGTTGCAAAGGCCCTATCGCCTAAAGCATGGAAAAACTGGAGCGGGCGAAGGGATTCGAACCCTCGACCCCAACCTTGGCAAGATTCGGCTC
>OCVQ010002764.1_pt1 | contig 11094 bp, 13 predicted proteins | sample 1539061 | NCBI WGS metagenome assembly OCVQ01 (sample SAMEA3355526, study PRJEB22509) | marine metagenome | biome: marine; feature: river plume; material: water | place: USA | collected 2010-08-08 | depth 0.5 m | reverse complement strand
CAATATTAGGTTCTGGTTCAGGTTCAGGTTCAGGTTCAGGCTCTGGCTCTGGCTCTGGTTCTGGTTCTGGCTCGGTTATATTTGGCAACATATCAACTGCGTATTCATCATCAATTGAAACATCGTTCGGAGAATCAGCTACTGTTACATATGCCAATACAGTTGCTGTGATTGTTATATACGCGTAGTGTATCCATGATATGTAATTTTTATTCATTTTAAGTTATATAATAAATATATTTAATAAATCCCCTAAATCCAAAATATTAACATTATTCTCTTTCCAACATATCCCGTGCTCTTGCAAACTTGTCGGTCCACTTTCTCTTGACAGAATCTGAAATGTTTGTCTTCATGTGTCTCTCATATTGTTCTGGACTATCGTAGAATAAAACAAATGATTGTCTACCGAGATATCCACTGGCTTCAATTACCTTAAAAAATAGGTCTTCGTGCCATGACCCAACTCTGTAATTTGTTTCTTTATGTCCGGTAATTGCGTCACGAATCAACGTGCCTGGAGTAATTGCTGTCGAATAAACTTCAGTCTTAAGCTTGACTCCTCCTTCTCTGCGAGTAATTTTATGATAATCAGAATCCATATCTTTCATAGTGTCATACATTCGACTATGACGCCCTTTCTTCGCGGGAAGCGGATGTTGCATAGATTCCTCCGCAGTAGTGTCGGTGATTACTGAATAATTATCAACGTCATCATCTGGACGCATATAATTACGTTCAGAATCATTTAAGGAACGGATTGAATTCTCAACTGAGACAGACATTTAGAAAATACTAAAAGTAGTAAAAATAACGGGTGTGTTATAATGGTTATTAGAAGTAAATCTTTATATTATTTATTTTATGAGTTTATTCAATATCATATAATATCAGAGTATTGTACATATAGATGATATCCACTCGACCTGAAATTGAAACATTAATAAACGATAAATTCATGAAAAAAATGAAACCGACATCTGTGACATATGAAATAAATAATCCGGATGTATATAGTACTACATTTGATAAGGAAGACCGTCTTGAATATAATATACTACAAAAACCATCTTCGTATAATTATATAGATGATGAGTCGTTATATAAAATTATAGAACCGGATTTGAATACAGAATATCATTACGTTTTGTATAATGTGGTAGATGTTACAGTGAAGCCTTTTGTCAAATTCTTAGTGTATAACTCTAATAATATAATAAAATTTCCCAATGAAAAAGCAAATATAGAGAACAATGACGGTTTGACAGATAGCGATGAATCTGATAGTGAATCTGGTGAAATTTTACCGTTTGATGATAATGCGAACGATAGTTCAAATGATATGTTGAGTTTCTCTGAAAATAGTAGTGATATTGACTATGATTTGTATCTTACAGAACAATGTTCTCAATATCTAGAAAAAAATTTTGGTATAGAATATGAAACTGCTGATGAAAAATATAAGGGCTATGTTAAAGTAGATGACAGATTGTATATTTTTATCGACGCATCTAATATCGATCTAGTTTTCCCTGAAACGGATGTATTTTCATGGGTAATTATAGATGAAATAGTAAACAAGAAACTATCAAACAATATACCCATATGCAATAATATCATTGCGTTGTTCTCATCAAATAAACTAATAAAAAACATATATAACGAGAACAACGACATAATAGACTATCCAATTTGTGTATATATATGTAAAATGGAAGAAGACTCTCAGTACGTAAATGTAGAATCGCAACCAATATCAAATATGTCGCTGATATCTGATAAGATTCAAGACCCAATATTTGGTAATACTCTCATGTTCTCGACAAATATATTATCAAATGATGAAAAAAATGTGGAAAGATATTGTTTATTTACAACAGACGCAATATATGTATTACATAATAATTTTACAAAATCGGAAATAGGGTTGATTAATAATAAGTCATGTATTCGGTTTCTATATAAAACCAAGGAAATGTGGGCTGTAAAGAAATCGAGTTTGTATTCCTATATCTAATATATCTAATATAGTCTAACCTTTGGTTATATTAGATACGTTTACTTGTTGTATGATGACAAGAACCTTTTCATACTCGCTTCTTCGATTTGGTCTTTGAAATTAATACGGATTTCATCTTCCTGTGGTCTACGTGAATAAACTTCGTCATATCCATTAACAAACCGATTGATTTCTTGAGAACATCGTTCATACTCTTCATCTTGTTCTAGTTGTTTTCGTGTGATATTTTCAAGTTCTTGTTGTTTGAGTAACTGAAGTTGCTTTTGAAATTCGGCATGTTGTAATAATTCATTCTCTCTTTCAACCAGTAATCGTTGTTGTTCTAAAATGAATTGGTCTCTCTCTCTGATAGCAATAATACCTGCGTCGTCTAAGTCATCATTTGCAAAACCGAAGTTTTCATACCATTTATTTCTAGTTTCTTCAGCACTAACTATCCTATCACATATGTCAGGTTTCTTGACTTTATCAAAACCCTGCTTATTTTTGAATTTAGATTTAAATTCGGAAACCGTATTATCATCAATCGAAGGACTAGTTTCCATTAATCTATCAAACTCTTGTCTACACATTTTTATAAAATGTCCTGCTTTATCTCTCTCTTCTGGTTTTTTTGATAGTTCAATACGTACATTTCGTGCGAATTTATCCCATGCGATTGAAGAAACTCTGTGAGCTTCGTTTTTCTCAGAAACTTTCAAATATTGTTGTACTGTAGTTAATATACCAACCAAAAGGTTAATGGTACAAATAACAGATGGTGCGTAAGTTTGCATGTTTGGGGGTAATGTACTTTGTGCGAATGAAGCTGTACCAGTTATAGTAGATAATATAATAGCGGGTATTGTAAACCATGCGTGCATAGTAGATAATTTAGAATGACATCTAAAATTTAACCACTTATAACATTGTGCTATATCACACCATTCAACCAGAATCTTTTCATTATCTTGAGACCAAACGACTTTATCATCCTTAGTATCGCCGGAAGTAATAGTTACACTCCGCTTATCATCATTCATATCCGTAACATATTGTTTTTGTTGTATACTCTCGCTTGTACTATTCATAATATATATACTGTTATACAATATTGTATTTACATTTCATGCAATTATTTTGTTGTATTGTATAATGACTAAATTGTAGATGAATTCTCACCGATTGACGTATCCGGAATTAATGTTATATTAATAGATGATGATTCAGTATTATCAACCCATTCTGTTGTTTCAGACATAGTTGATTGAGTCTCATTCAAAATATCCGCATGGGTTGATTCATCTTCATATTTACGAAATGATTCCGTATATTCGATATCATCTACTGAATAAATATGATTCCCAGTAACATTTTCTTCAATCTCTTCATCAAAATCTTTCAATCGATTTAATAATTTCTTTAAATGTTTAGTTTGTGATATATGAAAAAATGACAAATAATTAATATACAACATCATTTGTTGCTTCAATTTAGTATTATCATGTTCTAACGTATTTAATAGATTAGAAATAGAGAACCCAATTCGTGTTTTTTTATTATAATTTAATATCATTTCACGATTAACTTCATAACATCGATATAAATAATGAATATACTTCATAATGTCACTATGAATATTTTTAATATCTTCTAAATTATACTCTTGGAAAGGTTCTAACTCTTTATATATGGGAAATGCTCGAAACTCTATTGATTCTTCTAGTAATTCATCCGCATGCTCTTTAATATAATTAATAATCAATAGATATAGTTTATAATAATCACAATACATTCGATTATTTAATAATATTCTGAACCTATCAATGCTTTCCATTTCAACTGAAAAAAGCTTATATTGGAAAAAGAAGGAATCTAAACTAAACAACAGAGTTTTTTTTGTAGTACTCTTTGATAGGTCACCAAAGACAGTTTTCAATTGTACGATTTTAGAGTTAACTGTATTTTTGGTTTTAGTTACATCATTTCGTAGTAACAAGATATTATTAAAGGTCGATTTTAATTTTTCTAGATTATGTGATAAATTATCTGACATATGTATTATATACATTATGCGAATAAAAAAAGCTGTCTTATTATTTACGTTACACCAAAAATCATCTAAATTCTATTTCTAATATCACTTAATTATAATTCCACGAATTCCCCATTTAGCATTAAGGAGGTTTCCCACATGTTATATGGTTTATAATCCGCATACAACATTTCCATTTTTAGCTCAAGATTTGTACCTATTAAGGTACTGTATCTATAAAATGGTACGCATTTATTTTCTTTTACATTCGTTCTTTCTAAACGGTCAGTCTTAAGTTTAATTTCCCAATATTGAGCGGCTTCTTCATCGTATAACAACCGTATCATGTGATGTTTATAAATACTATTTTTAAAATTTTCACTACGTATCGTATCGAATAATTTAAGGGTAATAAAAGCATAGTAATATTTGTTTTTTTTTTCATTTATTTTACTAATCATATCAATATTAGTTACCTTACCTATATCCATGTGTTTGAATGTTTCAATAACTTCACTCTTTTTAACTGACCCCAAAATACGAGGAATATAAATGTTGATAGAAGTCATTGTTAATATTGTTTGTATGTTACTATATGACCACTACAATATAGTATTTCAATTTTACAGTGTAAATTACATGTAAAAATGAAATAAATATATATACGTATTTATTATACGTCCGTTAAGTAAATGTCACATAATGAGAATCAACTCAACTCATACCAAGATTTAGATATAACAATCCTGGATAAACCAAAGTTAAAAAGAAGTAATTCGCGTATTCAATCTATACTAGACGCAATAACTAATAGTAAGTATATAGGCGATAACATTAACCTGACTAACCTGACTAACCTGACTAACCTGACTAGTGGTACAAATGAAAACAATACATATTATATTTTAGAAATGTTTTACAGCAAATAAGTTAATTACATAAAAAACAAGTTAAACACCAAAACCTAATATTACACAAATGGAAGATACATTTACTGTACCTAATAATTTTGTGACAGTAATAAGTGATTTTACGAATGATTTGAATACAACATTTCCGGAATATAGTGAACTATGGTCGAACATATCAATCAATATGAATGACTCTGATAGAAACGACCTATATAAATACTGTATGAAGGTGTATCCGGAACGTTTTTTTGATATTCTATATCAGAACGACGAAATTTTCTCAGAAAAGGGCGAATCAAACGTACAGTTTTTGCCGAATGTGGATTTTAAATTGCTTTACAATTCGGAGGGTGTAACTGATAATATCCGTAAAACACTCTGGAAATATTTACAACTTATAATGTTTACAGTAGTAAGTGGAGTGACTGATAAGAGTACATTTGGCGATTCTATAAATATGTTTGAAGGAATTGATGAATCAGAATTACAATCAAAAATAGGCGAGACAATGTCTGGATTGACCGACTTCTTTAAAAATATGGAATCGAACGAGTCCACTGGAACTGATAATAGCGATAGCGAACCTTCTATGCCATTTAATATGCCAAATATTGAAAATATGCTAGACCATCTACATACCCTATTTAATGGTAAAATCGGTTCTCTCGCAAAAGAAATGGCGGAAGAAATTTCAGGAGATTTTACTGATTTATTAGGAGGAGACCTTGACAATGCTAATCCACAAGATGTAATAAAAAAACTAATGAAGAACCCTACCAAAATTATGGGATTGATGAAGTCAGTAACGAGTAAACTAGACGCAAAAATGAAAAATGGTGATATTTCGCGTGATGAAATTATGAAAGAGGCAAGTGAGCTTCTTGGCAAAATGAAGCAATCAGCGGGTGGTGCTGAGATGTCTGAAATGTTTGCCAAGATGGCTCAAAGTATGGGTGGATTAGGTAAAAATATGAAAATGGATACGAATGCGATCGATCGTATGATGCGGACCACAAAATTAAAAGAGGGAATGAACCAGAGACATTCTATTAAAAAAGAAACTATGATGGAGAACGCAAAGAAAGCAGCTGAATTAGTCCGTCAAAGAACTGAAGAACAAGAACGATTGATGGCAAAATATTCTTTAGAACAAAAAGAGGGTGGTAAAATGGTATTTAAACTAGATGGTGAAGAGAAACAAGAAAGGAGTTTCATTCATCCTGATTTATTAAAGGAAATGGAAGAGGAAGACAACAAGAAGAAGACCCCGACAGACAAATCTAAAAACAAAAAGAAGAAGACAAAGAAGTAATTTTTTTATATACGATTTTTTTTATCTGGCTATAGTTTAATTTAATGGGACTTTTCCAGTATATCAAATTCAACGTTTTTATCATTAGTTTAGCATTCGGGTTATTTGCGGTGTATATAACAATGCCAGACCTGCGTAAAATATATGTATACCCCACCCCAGAAAATGTTGACATATTACAGTACAAAGACAAAACCGATACTTGTTTTAAATATAAACAAACGGAAGTAGACTGCCCAACAACCGAATCTGAAATAACAAGGATACCTATTCAATCCTAAGATATATTACACAATGATATCATAGTGTAATATATTGAATATTTATTTTTATTGATATAGTGTATAAGATGAATTTACAACGTTTATTACATACAGAATTAGGTCAGTATTTTATATCTATATTACTTGGTTTAGGTTTAGCTACCTTATTTAGAAGAGCATGTACTGATAAAACTTGTCTACGATTCAATGGACCAATCCTAGATGAAATTGAAGGTAAAATTTTCAAACATGACGATAAATGTTATAAATATACAACTACATCTTCAAAATGTGATAACACAAAACGTATTATTAATATTGCCGACCCTACCCCTTCGAATGAATAAGATATTACAACATTTTGAGGAATATCAACAACAAACCCGTCTATTTTCTAAACAAGGTGACACAGTTCATTGCGCTATAACTATCCAAACCATTCGGTCTGCTCGGCAACATCAATGATACACGGTTTATATTCTTTCTTGTAATGTGTTTATCATCATTTTCTTGCAATCAAATATACCACATACTTTATTTGTACTATCAATAGGGTTCAACTAGTATTTACACCGTACTGACAATCATCACTTTTGTATTTAGTTGGATAGTAAAATAAGGTGTAAAAATTATATTATTGTTATATTCTGCTACTTTTTGGATGGAAGATTTAGAAATAATTTCTAAATCTTATATATATTATAATGAGCGCGCCAAAGAAGTCGAAAGCCCTTTTAAAGCTAGAGAAAACAATCGGTATCATGAACGATGAGCTCTTAAATGATGAGTCTCGTGAATTTAGAGATAGATTGCGCGCCGCCTTAGCGCCGCATGCGCCCTTGCCATCACCCAAGCCTAGCAAGTCTGCAAGAATAAATATCTATGGGACGACGAAAAAAGGTGGCAAGTCTGCCAAGAAGTCTCGCAAGTCTCGCAAGTCTCGCAAGACTGCTAAGAACACCCGTTAGAAGTAAATTGATATTCATCTAATCCTGTGGTATTTATTACATATTTTCCTTAATCTGAACCCTTGTTCTGATTAAGTAACCCGTTCAACAATAAAAAAGTTGTATATTGATTTTACACGACTGTAGTTTTTATGGGATTTTGTCTCATTCTTCTTTTCGGTCGGTGTATTTAGACTATTCGTAAAACTATACAATCTTTGTTATACAATATTGTATAGTAATGGAACGTACAACAACCCGAATTTCAGATCTGCCAAACGGTATGAATAATACTCAACGTATGTCATCGCATCAATCAAAACCGACGGAATTACCTAATAACTATGTACCTATTAACGTACATCCAAACCCATATGGTGTATCAGACAAGAATCCAATAATGTCTCATCCAGAAGATACCGCTAGTCATCACCCCGGGTTCGCACATAACAATGCTACTCAGCAACTTCCTCAATATTTGTCTGACGAACAACGAGAAATGTTAATGCCTCAAGAACAACAACGGTTACCATCTAGACATATACAACAAGATACTACCCAATATTCTCAAGACGAACAAGTTCAGCCAAATTATATACCAAACGAAAAAGTAAAACGAGATTATGTTCGTGAGTATGAAGAGTTTACGGAGAAAAATATTCAAACGCATGAAAAGGAGAACAAACGCAATCAACAAATAGATGACGTTCTTACTGATATACAAGTACCTATATTTGTAAGCATATTGTACTTTTTATTTCAACTTCCCATTATAAATGCATATATATTCAAACGTTTTTCGTTTTTATCCATTTATAATGATGATGGCAATTTTAACTTTTATGGATTAGTATTTAAAAGTTGGATTTTCGGTAGCATATATTATACGATTACCAAATTTACAAGTTTCCTAATAAGTTTATAACCCTAACAATTTTAGTATTTTATTACCTTTGGTAGGAGGGGGTAATTGTTTTTTAGTATATTGTTTATTTGTTTTTTCTCCAGGTGTATATTTTAAAAACCACTCTTGATATTCTCTAGAATTTGGATCCGATTTTAGTTCTTTATATTTATTTGATTTTTCAGAACGGATAGTATCAATTGTTGCTTGTTTACCATAACATTTATCAACAAACCGTTTTAGAAGCCCTTTTTGATTCAATTTATTTTGTTCTTGTATATCAAATAAATATTTCGCCATACATAACAATCGCGTTGAATGTAAGTCGGAATCGGCATAAATGAAACTCAAATATAGACTCATTATCGTATCAATACTAGCAACATTAATTTTTCTACCATTAATTGTAATTTGATTATAACTATGACATGCGATTGGTTTATGTATCATTGCTATCGTATCTTCCTTACCAATAATAACTTCTATATTTTCAGGAACGACCTCTCCTATTTTATCATTATGTTTAATCTTAATATCTTTAATACCGGCTTCTTCTAATTGTTCTTTTAATATTAGTGCAGTTCTTTCAGGGTCTTCTGAAAGAACATCAAAATCAGGTATTTTCTGTAATTGATGAATTCGGTTATTATCATTATATTTCGAATACAATCCACTCGCATATCCACCGAAGAATATAAGACCAGTATCCACAAATACATCACGAGTTATCGTATATATTTTTTCATTATCATTCATATCTTCATCCAAACTTCGTTGAAAGTCAATCTTATCACAATTATCAGCAGTTAGTGGATAGTACTTATTTAATAAGTTCAAGCGTTTTAATATCTTTTCCCAACGAGATATATCACCTTCGGGTCTGGATAATTCCAAATACATTGACATTCTCAAATAATTAGGGGGTGTATAATGAATCCCTGCCTTTTTAATCGATTTCTTTTTAATAGAATCATATAGAGGTTTTACTAATTGCGTAATATCTGCAATAGGAATGAAATTTACAAACACTTTATACGTACCATGATGCATTCCTGCCTTTGCTTCTACATCAACATATCCAGCTTTATAATAAATATCGGCCAATTCTTTCGCATCATCAAACGCAGTAGACGAAAAGAAATCATAATCCGGAATTTCCGATTCTTTGTCATAAAATTGTGCTTCGTCTGGTAAAATATTATTTATAGCAGTACCCCCATAACATACCAATTTCTTTTTTATAATAAATGTTTCTACTACCTTTATTATTTTTTGAACGTCTTCGTTACTTACTATTTTCTTACCTCTTGTTTTCTCATTTTCTTTAATTGCTTGACGTAATATAGTCATTTCGCAATCTTGAAAAGTCATTTTATCATCACACAAAGCCGTATTAAACTTGTTACGTTGTTTTAGTGTTTTGTTTCGTTTATTGTATTTACTCATATGTGTAGGTTTATACAATAATGCTAGATTTTTATTTACATTCCAAGTCTATTGATTCTTTTTCAAGTAATCAATCGCATATGCTAAAGGTATTATACCTCCTTTGTTATCGTTAAACATTTGTTCGTATTTTTCCAACTCTGCATCTTTCGAATAGAACTTATACAATACAAATTGAGAACCATAGTTTAATAAGAAATCATCTATATCCGGGTTTTTTGTATTTTTATTAATAGTATCAGGTAGGACCATTCGCATATTAGTAGTACTAGTACAAATAGAGCAAGTATCTTCTACACGAATATGGTCGTAACTTAAGTTTAATATCTCGCTATATCGATGTAAAAATAAAAAGTCTGACCCGCTTTCTAAATTTACATATTTATTTAGGTCATAACAATCTTTATCGGAAGGGCCACATGACGAAGCCTGTTTATAATGTCGGTCAATCGTTTTATCTACTATAATAACGATTTTACCCATGATATCACTCATATTCGTATTTTTGTTAATATGTCCGGTATATAATTTATCTTTTAACGTTGAATCAATCGATTTTGCTATTAATTTATATAATTTATCGTTTCCAGATTCTGCCTTGATTCGTAAATGAATAAATAAGGGGTCTTTTATATTAGGGGTTGGTTGGACGAAAGCACTTGACACTACCATACTAAATACATTATCTAATAACAATGTATTACTAGTGTCGATTGTATCAAGCGTCTTATCGTCTGTATATGTAATCATAGGTGCGTTATCAATTAACATAACTTCAAAATCTAATAGTCGGACACCTCTCCTTAATAAATACTTTACCATATCAATATTTACATACTTTCCCGTGACAGCACTATTATAAGAAGACTTTACGACATAATCCTTTAATCGTGGTTTACCTGACTCTTTATCGGATAAATACGTATTTTCCGGCGGTAACGATACAATAGTAGTGGAATCACGGTCGATTAAACTATCATATTCCCCCTTTGCGGTTCCAAAGAGTTCAAAACTTTCTAAGGTGTTGCACCTACAGTTATCATTTTTACACATAGGTTTACAGGTCAAACATTTACGTTGTAATTTATGAATAATTCGCGTAATCATATTTCGTTTCCAGATAAATCGATATATTACATATATGAAAATACAAACAGTAATAAACAGTAAAATACTTTGATTTCTATTCATTTTGGATATATATATATAATTTATAATATATTATCAAGTAACAAATATAATAGTAATTATATATAAAATATATAAAAATAATATTA
>OCVQ010002752.1_pt1 | contig 11124 bp, 13 predicted proteins | sample 1539061 | NCBI WGS metagenome assembly OCVQ01 (sample SAMEA3355526, study PRJEB22509) | marine metagenome | biome: marine; feature: river plume; material: water | place: USA | collected 2010-08-08 | depth 0.5 m | reverse complement strand
TGGTATGGCCTAACCCCGTTGGTGTGAGTTCAATGGGTTATACCCTTGACCAAGAGTACGCCAAAGCGTTCTGCGTGGCTAACCCAAGTGCAGCTTACTGCCAGCCTCCCACACCGCCAACAAATCCTTCCTAAATAAACATTAACTTTGTAACATAAGAAAAAGATTATGGGTACAGCATTAACAGGGACGGAGATTAAGGATACTTATGATTCCCTTTTAAAAATTTCTGACAACGGGCCGATCAGCGGTACGGCTAAATACCTGTCTGATTGCTTGGGTAATGATTCGGTTCTTTCTTTGTCTACGGCTGCCGTAGGTGTTGGAACTGCCTCAAACTCTTACACGGCAGCAGGGCGTGGCAACCTTAACATCGCAGGTAGCGGAGGTGCTATTCTTGGTTTTCAAATTGGTGGCTCACCAAAGGGATATGTATTCCACGACAATACCACCTTGCAACTTTGGAATGAGGTGGCAGGTGATTTGTTGTTCGGTGCTAACGCAACTGAGCGTATGCGCATCACCTCTGCGGGTAATGTGGGTATTGGTACGAGTTCGCCTTCTACCAAATTGCACGTTTCGGATAGTGGAGCCGTAGGAGTCAATGTAACGAGTTCTGCGAGCCAAGCGTATATGAACTTTACCTCCGTTAATACGGCAGGATTTGAGCCGTTCATTGGATTCGGTGGAACATCAGCAGGAGACCAAGCGCAAATGATTGGCGTGGTTAATGGTGGTGTTCGTTGGACTGTTGCAGGAAGTGAAGCAATGCGCATCAACTCATCGGGCAACGTAGGCATCGGTGAAAGTTCGCCATCTACGAAATTAGAACTTCTTGCTTCTGCTTCTGTTAACTTGACAGGAAACACATATTACTCTGCACGGTTCCTTCAGGACAAGACAAACTATCGTGGTGTATTTTTTGGATATGACACTACGGGAACGATTGGTGTTATTGGAGCTGAAACGGCTTCACCTGCATCGGCTCTTGCCTTTTATACTTATTCGGGTTCATCTTGGGGTGAGCGAGCAAGAGTCACAACAAACGGCCTAACCTTCAACGGGGACACCGCAGCAGCCAACGCCCTTGATGACTACGAGGAGGGGACTTTTACTGCTTATCTTGTTCCGCCTACTTCGGGAACAATTACGCTTGACCCCACCTATTCAACTTGGTCTTATACCAAAATTGGAAGAAAGGTTACTATTAATGGTGTTGCTGTAATTTCAGCAGTTAGTTCACCCGTTGGGCCATATTTTACTATGACAACTTTACCATTTACTATTATTACTGCTAATAGTGGTTATGGTTCGGGTTCAGCTATACTTTCAGACCAATCGTTAAGCTACGCAAAATCAAGTGTTCCTATTTGGCACTCCGTAGGAAACGTATCTTTGAATTTCGCTTTAGACGCATCAACGCTTGGAGCAGGAGACGAACTCTACGTTACCGCAACCTACTTCGTATAAAAATAAAACAACAAAACAATGATTGAAGAAGTAATCTACATTTCGGCCTTCAACGTCAAACTTGACGGAACGATTGAAGTACGCAAGACCACCGATGTAACCAAAGATGGCGCAGTTATCGCCTCATCTTATTGGCGCACGGTATTGCAAGTGAACGACCCCTCTGCCGATGAGGTCTTGGGCGTTGGTACTTACTACCGCAACTTGGCTCAAGATGCTTGGGACAATGCTCCTGCACCTGCACCAGTTGTTGAACCTGCACAAGCCTAAGCGATATGACAACCTTCGCTTGGAACTGCAAAACTGTTGATGCCTATCCTTCATACGATAGCTTGACAGATGTAGTATATAATGTGCACTGGGTTCTTTCCGCTGAGCGTGTAGAGGGTGAAGAGACCTACTCTTCCTCTTGCTACGGAACAGAGTCCATCAGCTTGGAGGACCTTAGCCCCGCTTCTTTCGTTCCCGTAGAAGACCTTACCAATGAGGTCGTTACAGGATGGGTGGAGGCTTCAATGGGAGCAGAGGTCGTTGCCGAGAAGAAAGCGTCTCTGGAGGCTTCTTTGGATGCTCAAATCAACCCTACGAGCGTTACCATTACGCTCGGTTCTTGATTTAATGTCATAAGATAACACTTGAGGTGGCTACTGCCGCCTCTTTGTGCTTTTCGTAACTTTGCTTTTATGGCAGTACAAGTAGATTACCGCATTTCGCCAAGCGATCAATTCAGCGTATACAATCCTGATACCAAGTCTAATAAGACTATTACGTACTTTACGCTATTGGCTAAGATTCGCGGTGATCTAAACATCACTGGCGGAGGAAGCTCTCTTCCCATTGATATTGTAGATGCTCAAGACAACCAACTGCTTGTATACGATTCAGGAAGCAGCACTTGGAGAAACGAGACGGTAGGCATCTTCAAGAACATCCGTACCACCTCCTCTTACGATTGGGAGGATACAGCATTTGTTTGGGAAACAGTAGAGAACACTTGGGAGACAGGTGTTAGTTCGGAAGCTGTCGTTGCTGACCAGTTGGAAGACACCCTATATCTTATTGCAGATTCTGGTCTTTCTATCACTGGAAACCCCATCACCGACACCATTGTCTTTGATAACATTGACAAAGGCTCAACGCAAAACATCTTCAAGAATATTGCCGTCTCTGGTCAAAGCACCATTGTAGCCGACAGCAATGACGATACGCTAACGCTTGTAGGCGCAGGCGGAGTGTCTATCACGACCAACGCCTCTACCGACACCATTACTATCTCTACGGCTGGAATCGTTGATGGATCAGGCACTACAAACTACGTTGCTAAGTGGACCGATACGGATACCATTGGTGACTCTCAAATCTTTGACAACGGAACCAACGTAGGCATAGGGACAGCTTCCCCTGCTCATAAGGTAGATGTGGATGGCGGTGTATACGCAGACTACTTCCAACTTGATACTTCGTATTCTGACGGAGCTATTGCTGGTAAGTTCTCTTGGAATCCAGACAGAGAGACAGCAGAACTTGGACTTGATGGTACGGTATCTCTCATCTTAGGTCAAGACAACCTGTGGTATGTAAAGAACCAAACAGGAACAGCTATACCAAAAGGGGTTGCTGTAATGGCCGTTGGCGCTCTTGGCGCCTCTTCCCGTATCCTTGTAGCTCCGATGGTCGCAGACGGGACCATCTCATCTAAGTATCTCATTTGTATCACCATTGAAGAGATTGCTAACGGAGATGATGGTTTTGTTATTGCTCAAGGAAAGCTACGCGGTATTAATACTTCTGGCTTTACGCAAGGAACGGTATTGTATTGCGATCCAAACAATGCGGGTCTTTTGACAAGCACAGAGCCTACTGCTCCAGACTTAAAGTTACCTATTGCTTTTACTATTGATAGCAAGAACAATGGAACACTGGCTATTCGCGTTACGGCAGGAACGACTATTGGTGAGGCCAACGATGTAGAGCTAACAAGTGTTGCTGATAATGACTTCTTGGTATACAACAGCACCTCAGGGGCTTGGGAGAATAAGGTTATTGGCATCTTCAAGACTATTGTTGTTAGTGGTCAGGATGATGTAGTAGCTGATGCTTACAACGATACGCTTACTCTTGTAGCAGGAAGCAATATCACCATCACTACAAACGCTACAAACGACACTATTACCATTGATTCTCCTGATGCTGGAGGTACGGTAACAAATATTGCCACCTCAGCGCCTATTACAGGTGGACCTATCACTACTACTGGCACGATAGGAATAACGCAATCAGGGACGTCTACAGACGGTTATTTGAGCTCTACAGACTGGAATACATTCAATAGCAAAGAGCCAGCCCTTACAAAAGGGGATTTAACGGAAAGTACATCCTCTATTCTTACTATTGGAAATGGCACTGGCGCTGTAATTGGTAGTGGAACTACAATTACTGTGGCTCAGTCTGGAACACTTACAGATGGTTACTTGTCTTCTACTGACTGGAACACCTTTAACGGAAAAGAGCCAGCTCTAACTAAAGGCAATTTAACAGAGACTACTTCCGCAATTCTTACTATTACGGGAGGTACGAACTCAGTTATAGGTTCTGGCACAACCATAGAGGTCTCACAAGCGACGACAGCAACAAGTGGTTATCTATCGTCTACAGACTGGAACACATTCAATGATAAAGAACCTGCCTTAACGAAGGGAGACTTAACGGAAACTACTTCAGCAATTTTAACCATTACTGGTGGAACTAATGCTGTAATAGGATCAGGAACTACTATTGCCGTATCACAAGCTGACGGAAGCACAAGTGGATATTTATCTTCAACTGACTGGAATACATTTAACGGTAAGGAACCTGCATTAACTAAAGGGGATTTAACGGAAGCAACATCTTCTGTTTTAACAATTAGTAATGGAACAGGATCTGTAATAGGTTCTGGAACGAGCATTGAGGTGGCTCAATCTTCAGCAACGGTAAGCGGTTATCTCTCATCTACTGATTGGAGTACGTTTAACGGCAAGGCGGATGATTCATTCACTACTATTGCGGTATCTGGAGAAACAAACATTGTAGCGGATTCAGCAACAGATACGCTCACATTTGTTGCTGGCTCAGGCGTTACAATAACTACCGATGCAACGAATGATGCCATTACTATTGCCGCTACTGGGTCTGGCGGTACGGTGACAAGTGTTGCTACCTCTGCACCACTTACTGGAGGTCCTATTACAAGTACTGGTACAATTTCTATAACACAGTCAAGCGCATTGGCAGACGGCTATTTGTCTTCTACTGATTGGACTACTTTCAGCGGAAAGCAGGATGCGCTTACATTTGGTGACTTAACAGAGGCCACATCAAGTATTCTCACTATTACAGGTGGTGCTAATGCCGTTATAGGTGCTGGTACAAGTATAGCAGTATCACAAGCAACTGGTTCAACAAATGGTTACTTAAGCTCTACTGATTGGACTACGTTTAACGGTAAACAAGACGCACTTACGTTTACTTCTCCATTAGTAAACACAAGCGGAACGGTTACAATCAATCAATCAGGTACAGCTTCAGACGGCTATTTATCTTCTACTGATTGGAATGCTTTCAATGGAAAAGCTTCTCTTGCGTTTAAAACCATCTCTGTAAGCGGACAATCAGATATTGTTGCTGACGCTGCTGACGATACGCTAACAATAGTTGAGGGCGGTAAAATTGTATTGACAACTGACGCTACAGCTGATTCATTAACAATTGCACACGGAACAGCGGATGGTGTAGACATAGCATTAGCTACTGCATTTCAATCTCGTGTTATAGCAGATGGCGGAACATTTGAAGCCGTTTGGCCTGTCGCTGCGGCTCTTGGGTTATTGTCTGGAGGAGTTCCTTCTGCTGTGGCTTCAAACAACGTAGATGGTGAGGTTTTACAAAACATTGCTGTTGATGTTTATGGACACGTTATTGGGTACAGCTCTATAGACCTTGATGACAGGTACTACACTGAAACAGAAGTAGATGCCCTATTTGCTCTTGAGACTCTTGACACAGTAACGGATAGAGGAGCTACAACTACGAACTCTATTACTATTGGAGGACTAACGGTAGACACCTCTACGCTTGTTGTAGACTCAGTAAACAACAGGGTAGTCATTGGAGGCACAACAGCCTCTTATCCTCTGCACGTTAAGACGCAAGTATCCAATGTGTCTATATACACAGAATACGATATTGCTGCATACTCCGATGCCAGAGTAAAGGAAGACGTTATAACTATTTCTGGAGCCCTTGACAAAGTGACCTCAATGCGGGGCGTAACCTATAAGCGCATAGGTCTTGATTCAGACAAGCGCTTTATGGGAGTCATCGCACAGGAGGTTCTTCCCCACGCTCCAGAGGTTGTGCATCAAGACGAAGATGGTATGTACTCTGTCTCCTATCAGAATATGGTTGGCTTGCTTATTGAGGCAATGAAGGAGCAACAGCAACAGATTGAAGAGTTAAAGCAACAGCTAAAAGCCCTTTCAAAATGACGCTTCCACTGTCTGGTGTACTTAAGTTTTCGGAGATAAACACAGAGCTTGGAAGAGCCTCCACGTCCCTCATTCAGATAGACAAAGCAGAGAACGGAGACTATTCTCCAATTAACACCTGTGGATTCCCCAGACCAAGCGGTGCTAACCCAGCAACTGTAGGCGAGTGGTACGGGTATGACCATCTTGCTCCCTGTAACTATAGTACAAAGTCTTCTTCGTATAGTTCATATGCGACAGAGTATATGGAGTCTTCAGCTCCTATTGGATTTGATATAGTTCAATCTGGTGACTTTTCTTTTTCTTTTTGGTTAAAGCCAAAGTGGGGATCAACATCTGCACGAACATCAGAACCATTTTTGGCGGTTGGAGATACTACAACAACATCTCCAAGAATAGCTATCCAGTTCCTTCACGAGACTACAACTCCAGAAAACAATTTGTTTTTATATGTTGAAGACGAATTTGGCGGGACTGTTATTTATGAATACTCTTTAAATAGTGCGGCCAATAGTTCAATTACAGGCGTAACTGGAAGTGGAGCTTCTAAAAACTGGGAAGCTGGATATGATTGGGCGCACATTGTGGTTGTATACAACGGTGGACTTTCTCAGAGCGCACGTAGTCAAGTGTATTGGGATGGTTCACAACTAACGCTTACCTCTACTTCATCTACGGCTACACTATCTGGCAACATTGCAACAACATCTTCCGTCCTTTACATCAATGCTGGAATTGACGCTGTCATTAACGTGTTTGATGGAAACTACTTGATGGATGATATGACGTGGTATTACCAAACAGCTTTGACATCCACTAATGCCTTTGATATTTACAACGGAGGAATCCCAACGGACTACACCTCTTTGTCTTCTATCTCAACAAGTTTATATCATTACAACTTTGAGAACGCTGGAAACTTGGGTGAAGAATACTTAGCTTCTCTTGATCTAAACAACTTCGGAGCAACACAAAGCACAGACGTTCCGTAATTGTCGTATATTTGCTAAGAATTAAAAATAATTTACTATGGCCAAAGTAGAGCAAGAAACTATTGACAACATCCGTTCCCTTCAGGAGCAGATGAAAACCATCCAACTTGAGATTGGTGCTATCGCACTAATGAAGAACCGCGAGCAGGAACTGCTTGGCGCTTACAACGAAGCAGAGGCTAAGATGGCTGCTGTTCGTAAATCGTTGCTTGAGCAGTATGGAGACGGAACCCTACACCTTGACAAAGGAGAATTTGAACCAGCTGAATCACCTGACGCTGAGGTTGTTGAATAAGCTACATCCCTTTATTTGACAAGCAGAAGAGGCCCCACAAGGGGTCTTTTTTGTTTTTATCTTTGTAGCAATAGAACTCATTTTATTTTATCCGCAATGTTTTTAAAAACTATAAAGAATAAGTTTATGGCATTTGCTGATATCTTCAAAGACAGCAACGAGTACAACGAGAAAACCATCATTGGATTTATGTCCTTTGCGGTAATGGTAATTGTAATGATTGCTGATGTTGTAACTGGCTGGATGGGTAAAGATTTGCTCGTTAATGAGTTTATCTACAACAGCTTCGTATTCGTTACACTTGGAAGTTTCGGCATTGCAGGACTTGAAAAATTCGCGAAGAAATGAAAAAGTACGAGGGCGATGGTAAGTTCACAGAGGTAGGCGAAGACACCCTATTGGGGGTTAGCGTTAAAACCTTGATTGCCTTAGGAGTTGGACTATCTATTGCTGTTGGTGGATACTACAATCTCAATGCAGAGATTGAATTGGCCAAAAAACTTCCAGAACCCGCTGTATCTCGCGTAGAATTTGAACTCAAGGATAACTTGGTGCGTGAAACGATTATGAATAACGCCAAGAATATTGAGGACATCAAGACCCAGCTTGACAAGATAGAGTCTCGTTTATACGAAATCCGATGAAATCGTTACTCGTTTCTTTATTTTTGATTGTTCCCTTTGTTGTTTCACACAAGCAACCAGAAGGAAAGAGCGTAATAGAGTTTAATGCGGGATTCAACAAAGACAACGGCTACAGAGATTTAGGCCGCATAACAGGCGCCAAGCTATATCGCATTGATATTGAATCAAAGCCTGCACTACGCGAAAAGTATAAGATTAAATCCTTGCCTACCGTCATCTATTTTAACGATGGTCAAGAGCGCTATCGCTGGGAGGCAGGCATTGATATGAAGCTTCACGTGCACTTTACGGAGATCAACGAAGTAGTAACCAGATACTGATGAAGAAGTTAATCAATGGTCTTGCAAAGGCATTCTTTGAATTTATATCCTATACGTGATGGACAACAGAATTAAAAATATGCTCAAGAAGCACGGGCTATCTGGCGTTAACAAGCCTAAGGGCACACCATCTCACCCTAAGAAGTCTCATATGGTACTCGCTAAGGTTGGAGACAAAGTAAAGCTTATTCGCTTTGGAGAGCAGGGAGCATCTACGGCGGGAGCGCCCAAAGCAGGTGAGTCTGATCGTATGAAGAAGAAGCGTGCATCTTTCAAGGCACGTCACGCCCGCAATATCGCTAAAGGTAAAATGAGCGCAGCATACTGGTCGGACCGCGTTAAGTGGTAGAATATGCAGCACATCATTAATTATAATAAATTGATGGAATACATAAACAATAAAATTGACTCATCTTTAAATAAAGTTTGTAAAAAGTGCAATATAGAAAAGCCACTTACTGAATTTAGAAGTAGGGGCGGCAAGATGAAGCACTTAAAGAAAAGTTATTGCAATAAATGTCTCTATTCCGAACACAAGAGTTGGGTCAATGAAAATCAAGATAAAGTAAAAGAATACAGGAAAAAGGACGCTTGGACTCTTGTGAAGCGATGCGCTCGCAGGGGAATCTCTCCAGAGGTTTTAGTTTCAACCTATGAATCTCAAGGCGGACTTTGCCCAATATGTGAATCTGAAATATCAATAATTGACTCAGCCATAGATCATAATCATAAAACAGATGAGTTCAGAGGCGTTTTGTGCAAAACTTGCAATCGTGCGCTGGGATTGTTTAAAGACAATCCAGCAATACTAATGAATGCTTATTCTTATTTAAAAAGTAAAGGAAGTTATGGCGACTGCGAAGAAGAGTAATCCAGCACTTTGGGAGAAAGCTAAGTCTCAGGCTAAGGCTAAGATGGGAGGAAAGCACTCTGCCCGCGCTATGCAGCTTGCTGTTTCTTTATATAAAAAGATGGGCGGCAAATATGGCGGCCCAAAGAAAGAAACAGATCTATCTAAGTGGACCAAGCAAAATTGGCGCACTAAATCTGGCAAACCATCAAGTGAAACTGGGGAGCGTTATCTCCCAGAAAAAGCAATCAAATCTCTGAGTTCTTCAGAGTACGCAGCAACAACTCGCGCTAAACGCGAAGGCACAAAGAAAGGAAAGCAGTTCGTTGCTCAACCAAAATCAATAGCAAAAAAGGTAGCTAAATACCGCAAATAACACATACGAAAGACGGTCCAATTGTGCAAGGCTATATACTTTAATTTTGCCTTGTATAATCAAATTTAATTTCGTATGGACAATGCATTAGAGCAAGCCCTTAAAGCGAGCGGATATGAATTGGAGTCTGGAGACACCCAAGAGATGGCAGCACCAGAGCCTGAAATCATTGACGCAACCTCTTTGGGACAGCCTCAAGAAGTCTCAAGTGAGACCGTAGAGCAAACACAAGAGCCTGCACCTGCAGAGCCACAAGAAACAGTTTCAGATGCGACGGTGTCTGAGTCTGCTACACAAAGCAATGAGGTAGACGTACCTCAAAGTTCTTTGGAATCCGCTGAAGAGCCTGAGATGTCTCAGGAAGAGTTTGAACAAGCGGTTGCAGGATTCATAAGCGAAAGGCTTGGATTGGATTTTGACAGCATTGATCAACTCGCTGAGATTTTAAATGCTCCGAAGCAAAGCGCTGATATCGACGAGCGAGTTAAGGCAATTGCCGACTTCGTTGCCGAGACGGGCCGAGACCCTCAAGACTGGTTTACGTACCAATCGCTGAATCCATCCGAAATGGACGATTTAGCAGCTGTCAAATTGCAAATGGCAGTTGAGTATCCAAACCTTTCTAACGAGGAGGTAGACCTTCTTTTAGGATCGAAGTATAAGATTGACGAGGACCTTTTCTCTGACGAAGAGATTAAGCTGTCCAAGCTCCAACTCAAGATTGACGCACAAAAGTCCCGTTCGGAAATAGAGCGAATCCGTGATTCGTATAAGGCCCCCGTTCGGGAACAGCAAAGTTCTCCACAAGAAGAGATTCAGAGCCCGATTACGAAGGACTGGATTAAGACAATGTCGGACGAAGTAGACTCACTGGAGGCATTGACCTTCGAGCTGGGCGACTCCGAGTTCAACTTTGGTATTAAGCCAGAATATCGCAATCAGCTTAAACAAAAAAATGCTAAGCTTGATGAGTTCTTTGATCAATATGTTGCAGAGGATGGTTCGTGGAACTTTGAAATGCTCAACGCACACCGTGCTGTAATTGACAACATTGACGAAATCGCAAAGGCTATCTACAGTCAAGGACTGAGTGATGGTCAGCGTAAGTTAGTGGAGAAGACAGCCAATGTTGACGTTTCTGGTCCTGCACCAACTGGCAACCAAAACACAAATAGTGTATATGAACAAGTGATGGCCGCACTTGGGAATGACACATCGTTAAAGTTCAAACTCTAAACTGCTAAAATAAAATGGCACTTACTCAACCTACCGACTTTTCGCCCTCAGCGTTTCGTCGTTTAGACCCCACAAAATATGTCGCTTTGGGCGACTTCATCGATGAAATCAATGCTCCCGATAACCGCGACGCTCTTGTAAAGACCTACGGTAATCAAGGCATCACTGGCTTCCTTCAGCTTACTGGCGCTATCAAATCTAATGGCACCGCTGACGAAGTTCAGTACTGGGAAGAGACTCGTCTCCACCCTGCACAAGTTGCTACGCCTGCCGCTTCTGCTGCAGCCGCTGCTACAACTTTGACTTTGAATATGGCTGTTAATACTCAAAAGCCTTTGCGTGTTAATGACGTAATCTTGATCGGCGGTCAGGACCGTTTCATCGTTACTGCTGTTGCTGGTGGCGCCGAAACTAC
>OCVQ010002749.1_pt1 | contig 11130 bp, 5 predicted proteins | sample 1539061 | NCBI WGS metagenome assembly OCVQ01 (sample SAMEA3355526, study PRJEB22509) | marine metagenome | biome: marine; feature: river plume; material: water | place: USA | collected 2010-08-08 | depth 0.5 m | reverse complement strand
TCATATGGATAAGTTGCATGCATCTGATCAATTGGATTATTCAAAGGATCCTTTATTTTAAATATCACAAAATATTCAGGAACATCTTCTCTAAGATATATCGGAGCGAAATAAGAGAGTTTTTCTTCGTATCGGCGGCTCGGTAAATAGTTTACTCCACTGAAGTAATGATCAAAATCATATTGATCTTTATAATCAGTAGATGTCTTAGTTGAATCAAATGATTCTTTCAACTGGAACACAATCTCACTTGGAGTAGTGCCATTATCAAAAAATGTATACATATTTCCAGGTAACGATACGGAAGGATCTACTGCTACTCTTTTATAGAGTGCTTTTGATAATTCCTCATTTGCATCAATTGAGTTCAACCACATTTTGTCGTTTCCGTCAACCGTAAGCTTTACATTACCTGTAAGTTTTGGATTAGTACGTACTAACTGAAAACTTGCTTCATCTTGTAGTATTTGTTGAAAGTCTATATTCTTTGCCATTTATTAAAAGGTTACTGGAACAGCTCCTCTAGATGGCACAATTGGTGAATCTAGAGTTGTTTCCTTTTTGTACTGAGTCGATACTTCAATATCAAAAGAAAATGGTACGTCATCTTTAACAAAAATGTCAATTCCGATCTTCTTTGAATATTTTATATTCTTTAGTGTCTCACTGGTTCTAAATCCGCCGATATAAGATAATTTATCTGAACATCTATATTGAAATAACACTGGGATATTCACTGAATTCTCAGATCCCGTTACTATAGCTTTTGTAGATAATGTTGGATGGTTTCCATCAACTGATATATCTTTATAATCATTAGGGAACATATATAAATATGATCCACATGTATATTTACCTATTAGATATTCATCATTTGGTGCGAATCCTAATTTAATAGGGAAATCGTTATTAGTAGATGAAGCCGCAGCTGCTGCTACGTTTGCTGTTTCTCTAGTTGCTTGTATATTAAATTTATTTCCTAGAACTCCAATTTGTTCATTAACTGATGTTTCAGAAAACGGTGCATGAGCAAATGGTAAATATTCTTGATTCGTTCCTGCAACATATGGTCCAAATAAATTTTGACGAGCAGCGAATGATCCAGGTAAACTAACATCTAATGATGATGTAAGTCCCTGTAAATCTGGGTGACTTTTGTGAATACAGAATTCAGTAATATATCCATATCCCTGTGGTACTGCACCACCATCTGTTGTTCCAATCCATACATCTGAGTTTGTTCCACCATGTGGAATGACTGCATTGTTACTCTCACCTGGTCTAAATGGTACATACATGTTTCCATTTAGAGGTACTCGTTTTAATCCAATTAATTGACCGTCATATGCAGTAGGAGATTGATTAATTGACGCAGTTGGCCATGATGATCCACCTAATGGATAGAAATCATACATTGAAGTTGATAAACCGTAATTCTTAAATCTCGAGTGAATATATTGACTATTCACTTGTTGAGATTGGAATCCTGCTGGGTGAATATAATATCCTCTACTATCAGCTTCAACTGCCGAATTTATTGACATTGGAACTAAATCATATCTTCTATTAACGTGGTAATCTGAATCAGGATTAGATATTGGATCTGAAGCATCCACTGGTTGTTCAATTCCTCCCTTAAGTAAGGTGATTAATTCTAATTTAGTAGCAGACGTATTTTCTATCGAAATTACATATTGCTTAGTTATAATTCTACCATCGTTATATACAACAGATGTCCCAGACGTGTCTTTTATTTGATCTCTATAATATCCTGCGAATAGAGTAAGTGTATCTCCATTTTTAACTTCCGATACGTTACCTTGATCGTCAATAACTGATATTTTAATAACACCAGCATCTAGTGCAAGAGCTTGTTCTAATGATGCAACTGTTAATTCAAGAGTTTTGATCTTCTCAAATAGGTCTACAATATTTCCCTCTGATGTAAAGAATCCAGATGCTATATCTTTTGCTTGATGAGCAAAGAATCTTTCACCTGTTGTAAATTGACTTCCTAAGTGTAAATCAAGTCCTCTTGATGTAAGCTCATCTTCAAAATCCAATCTTGCTTCTTCCGCAAATAATCTTTGAGAAATCACACTAGCTTCTTCTGATGATTGAATTTCTTCAGGGAATGGTACTTGAACCGCAGTTGACCACTCTGATTCAACCGCATTATCTGGCCATCCTGCTTCAGATAATGATTTTATCTGAAATTCAAGAGTTTCTCCTTTTCTAATTGATATATCTAATTGGTTTGGATTAACTGCTTCTGCTGATGATAAATCCTCAGTTGCCCATTTATATAATCCAGTAGTTTCATCTAATACCTTTGTTCTAGGCTTAGTTAACACTTCAGTCCATGGGGAAAATAGTGCTATTGAGTCAGTTGAGTCTGCTTGTTTAATTAGACTCTGAGTTGCATTAGGTGCAGTTCCTTTCTTAGATAAGTATCTATATCTAATTTTGAATTGAACAACTTCCTGTGCTCCAAATTTACTATCTTTAGCTTCCGGCATTGGCCAGAATCCACGTACTTTATATTTAGCAGTTCTATTGAATGCTGGTGTAGTACTCAATTTAGTAGTTAAATCTCTAACTGTAGAACTTAATTGAGATTGTAGTGTTGCTTTCTCAGTAATAGAAGATGAAATCTTCTTATTAATTCTATTTTTCTCAGATGTTGATTTATCTGTGTCGTTTAGTTGAGCTTTAAGATCATCTATTTTCTTAAGATTTTCCTTTACTCTTACTTTAAGATTTTCCTTTTCTGCAACTTGATTTTTTATCTCAACTTCATCTTCATCCTCTTTAATATGAGTATCGACTTGAACTACTTTGAAATTAGAAGCATCTACTACTGGTGCATCTGGGCCTTCCGCAACAATTGCAGGAATTTTCTTTTCTTTTGCAGCACTTAATAAAATCATTCCAAAATCTGCTACAAAATTATTGTAATAGTTTTCTAGTGTAGATTCACTTTCATCTTCTAATGTAATGGTTAAATCGTTTGAATAAACTCCGAATCCATTTGAATAATCATCAATTGTTAGATTTTGAGCTTTACTAATTGGTTTAATGAATATTATTTCTCTTTCATTGAATCCTACGTTTACATGTAATTCAGGAGATCTATATTTTACAGGTTTCATTCTTAAAACATCTGCTCCAATCGTAATTGGTTCAATTCCGAATATTCTCTCAAGGACAACTTCAGTATCGGTTTTATTAACTGATACTACTCTGTATTCAGAATCAAGATCAGTAATTAATACATCTCCTTCTGCTAAATTTCTAGTGTTTTGAACTTCATCTAATACGTCAGTATATTTAAGTGTACTTAATTTATATCTTCGTCTATTAATTGTTACAGTTTCACCAGTGGCAACTATTACTTGATCAACATCTTCTTCCATTATTCTAAGACAATCAAATGATCCTTTGAATCTATTAACAGATGTTGCCATATCTACGATATTATCATCTTCAAAGAAATCTATTCCTCTTTCTTCAAGAGTAGCTCTAGCTTCATCTAAGTCTATCGTATTATTATTTAAGTATGTATCATTGAAAAATGTAAGTTCATCATCATCAATTGAGTTAATGATAAGTCTTTTTACTGAGAATCTATCAATATCATCTGTTAATATAGATTGGACATCAATACTTACAAATAGTAATGGGTTTAAGAATGATTCAAAGAACCAGTTATTCTTAACTCCGAATGAAGTTGGAATTGCAACACTAGTATTTGCAACTTGTTCTAATTCTTGAATAAGTTTAGATACTTTCTTAAGTTCAAATTTTCTGACATCACCGTTCGCAGATCTGATACCGATAACATCATCATTTGCAGAAACTAATGTTTCGAAATTTGTATTAACGTTATCAATTTTGCTTTTCATATACCCAAACGAAGGTACATTAATTTCCTTAGTGGTACCATCCACTAGGGTCTGAGTAATTGTTACGTTCTCAGATTTAGAGTCTAGCATTTTTTGTAGACTATATATGAATGCGTTCATATTATCTACATCAACAACTAGTCTACTTAATAAGGCATCTATCGTGTGTTTAGTCTCCATTATATTATCGTATTTTATCTATTTTAAATTCTAAAGTTTCTGCATTGATACAGATGATTTCAAAAATTGGTCTGTTGCCAGATGGAGTAAAATCTAAATCATTTAGTACTCCGATATTAGTTCCATATACTCCATTTCCAACTTTATTAATTGCATCAGTTTTAATCTTAATGTCATACACATCAGGATTAATTTCATCCTCTATAACAAGCTTAAGAGTTTGTCCCTTTTTCCAAGGAATTTTAGAATCATCAATGAATACTTCTAAATCTCTAATTAATATAATTACATTGTCATCATTCTCGTGTCTAATATAATTAGCGTATTTTCCAAGCTCTATTACATTATTATCAAATATGCTAACTATTGAGTTATTTGATATGTTATAAGTCTGGTTTACGTTTTCAAGTTTAACTCTATTTGGGGTTCTCTTATCTAAGAACATTCCATCTCCTGCTTTAAGAACATCTGTGTTATATGTAACCTCAATATTAGAATCTCCATTTGTTATGTCGACTATCTTGTCATTTACATTCTCAATCATTCTGACTAATTCTCCAGTGTTATTGAAAATCGCTTGGTTTTCTACAATTGATGTTTCTAGATTCGCAATTCTTAGATTGAGTTCGTTTACATCTTCACTATTAATCATTAGATCAGTTAATCCATTAACGTCTTGTGTAAGCTGTTCTATTTCTAACAATTTATCGTTTAATCTAGTCTGTATTCTCTTGAATTCAGTTAATACATCTGTGAATAAATCCATAGAGAATGTTGAGTAATCATTGATTGATTTTTCAACTAATACGTTCTCAACTGATGTATCTAATTTTAGATTCATCTTATAAGAGAATGCGTTTCCGTTTGTCTTGTTAAGAGGATCTGGTTTATATTTAGTAATAAATGGAATCTGGAATTCTAATCCAGATTGCTCTATTTTATCCAAAAACATAACACCATATAAATTAGTTGTGAATGAGTTTGGGTTTCCATTTGAATCTAAATCATTTGCATCAAATGTATCATAATAAATCAGAATAGCATTATATTGAAAATCTTTATTTGCAATATAATCATTGAACTGAGAGAATACTTTGATATCTGGATTCTCAGCAGCTAATTTATAATTATCTAAATTAAAATCTAATGATATTCCGTCTAGCGACGTTCTAGCATACTCAACCGAAGTTACACCATTTTGTTTTGTAATCCAATTAGTATCTGCTACGTTAAATTCACCATCTGTATTGTCTGTGTAATATGCATTATTAATTGTTTGATTAAACCAATTACCTGGAACCGGGGTTCCTCCGAATTCTTCAGATATTTCACTATATACGCTAGCATCATCTAAATCATAGTATGCTTTAATTGATAACCCAAATGGATGAGTCTCGAAATAGTGTCTACCTGATAAGTATTCTATATCTAATGGATTTTTAGCATTGTTTGCAACAGTCATATTAGGGTAATAGTTATCATCCTTTATTGACTCGAATAATACATGAGTAGTACTTCCTACATTAGTAGGAATATGAATATAAATCTCAGTGTATGAATTTTCTGGAGATTTTATAGAATTAACTACATCAATGTCTCCAATATATTGAACTACTCTATTATAAGTACTAGTTGCAGTGGATTCCTCTACAAATCGTTTATCTGATCCAAGTAGATCTTGATTCTTCTCTATTGCATTTGCGTCTCTAAATCTAATTCCTCCAGCTTCCTTCAACCATTTCCAAAATACTCTTTCAGATACAGTACGCTCTGCATCTCTCATATATTGAGGACGACTTATTAAAAGTGCCTCCATATTAAGAGCATAACTTTGAAAACTTTGAGCTAAGTTAATATTTTGATCAGTATTAACTCCCTCTAATATTGTTGATTCTCCTTGTGCTAAGAATTGAAATTTGTTATCAGTTTCTAATGAATCTGGAGTTCCAAATTCTGGAATTCTTAATAGTGCGAATTTTGAATATCTAACATTGTTCTCACCATTAGCAACCTTTAGATCAATGTCTTCTAGGGCACTTTGAAAGGTATACAATATTCCCTTCTTGTTCTGAATTGGTTTTAATAATGGTGTAACAGCCATTTTTATTAGTTATTATTTTAGTAAATCTCTAACCCAACTGCTGAAGTTATCAATAGTCGATCGTTAGAAACATTGTCAATTATATAATTGAAAGTAGCATTATGTCCATATTTCAATAGAGCTTGAGATTGAAACATCGCGTTAATATTATAATTAACTGCTAATTTTTGTCCTTCAGCTACTAGGTCATGGTGCATGATAATAGTTCCTGCTGTATTTTGGTTTACACCAGCTGCTATAGACACAGGAGGTGGCGTACCTGCTGCATTAATGTTAGGGATAATACTAATATTACCTGAGTTTTCAACTACGTCTACTATATGAATAGTGAACGACGTGTTTTCAGCAGGAGGATTAGTAGCATCAAAATCAATTTTTAGAATGATATCAGTTAGTGTTCCAACAAAAGCTGCTCCATCCCATACTCTAGTTGGGCCGACATTTGTTTCAGCTTGAAGTGTTACATAAATATTTCTTTTCGATGTATTAGTAAGTACAATTGTTCCAACTGCAGTGCTTGCTACTTTCTCAACTAAAACTGCGACAGATTCTTTTGATTCAACAAGAGATTCATCATATTTTAACGTATTTGTAATTTCTACAGGTCCGGCAAATGAAGATGAATTATTAACAGTGATGTCGTTCAATGTCATGCTATTAGCTGAAATTGACGAGTCAATGTTTAGGATATCAACATTAAGAACAGATTCATTAGATCCATTCTTAGATAATCTAGCGATTATCTGATTTGGAACACCTGTTTGGAATATGAATCCACCATCTTGTATTACAATATCAGTTGTTCTAATACTGTTGATTGGATTATCTGTTCCGATTGATATTGTATTTGTATCAAACTCAAAATTATTAATTATATCTTCTAATTTATCTTTCAAAAGAAGTACATTAGAATTATGTATTTGAGCGATATCAACTATAAAATCCGTTTGTAATATCTCTTGGATCGGTAGATTTATTGGTGTAAATGCCATTTTTAATAGAATTATTTTATTTTATTTATCGATTTGATTAAATTAGTTTAGGAGTTTATTCTTTCTTCTATTCAATCTAGTCTCTATACCTTTTATATACTGTTCCTTTGGTAACACGTTTATCATTTGATTAATTTCATTCATATAAATGTTGCCTCTATTATCGTGAATTTCAACATGTATTGTGAATCTACCAAGATCTTTAAATTTCCATACGAAAAATGGAACAGATTTAACTTTAACTTCTTCTAGTGTATCAAGATTAGTTAGAGTCCAAATATATTCTAGTTTTCCATCAATATTATTAACACTTAAGAATACAGGAGTATTTTCAGGTATACTGAATGATGAATCAAATACTTTAATATCATTTAAATTAAATGAATTTTGATCCATTATTGTTGGTAGATATCCTACTTGCTTATCGTTTTCAAATTTCCAATATTCTTTATCTACCCAGAAACTAGGGTCCTGTACTGCTCCGCTTATAATATCAGAAGTTTTAGCAAATAAGAATAGGGTCTCTTCATCCATAATAGGATAAGTCGACTTAAGATAATCTACTAGTCTATTTGAATAAACTTCTCTAGGTAAAAAAAATGTATATTTATCGACATCAGATAATCCTCCATTTGGACTAGATGTCGCAATTGATGGACTATTAGAAACAGTAGGACTTCCAGAATTATATCCGTCATCCATTAGTATGTGATACATTTCCTTACTTAAATATTCAGCTTGTGCATGAATAATATATTGAGCATCTGATTTTCTACCATTGATTACCTCATAGTTAAATAGTTTAATTCCAGGATGCTCGCTTTCGTTAAGTTGATTTATTAAATCATCAAGAGAACTAAACGATGGAATCACATATGGAGTAAATAGTGATATTTGAATGGTTTTACCAGCAGTTGGATTTCTCAAATAGAATCCTGCATTAAAATCATCTACATATATAAGATCTGATAATCTCATGAAGAATAGCGATTTCACAGTCATGTCTTTAAAATCCTGTAATTTGACAGGTTCATTTGATTCTCCCAATCCCCAGTATAATTTCTTTGGGTGATTTTGAGACGGATCATTATATGGAATATATGTATTAGTACCTTCGTCGTACATTTCAACATCATATAGATTTTGACCCATTCCATATCTATTTTTGTAGTACCACGCAAATTGTAGTAATTGTTTATCAATATCAACCTCACTAATTGCCGATTCATTATCAAGTACACTAACCTTTGGAAAATAATTAGGACTTGTCCCGAAATCTTTGAGCTGAATATTGCTAAGATTATCAAGAGTATATTTAAATTTATCCTCAAGTCTAGTAACTCCTACTATATGAGCAACTTGATCACTTTGAACTGTAATGAATTTACTATATGCGTTTGAATTACCGTAGAAATCATGTAAAAGTACTGTTACTTTATATTGTCCATGGTATGGTAAGAAGTGAGGCAATTGCCATAGGTCTTCTATTTTTCCTCTGTATTCAAATGAATATGGATTTGGAGCATCTTTTGTAATTCTCCATGTTATTTCATAAAAGTTTTTGAAATCTAAATTTTGAAGTGTGTAATGAGGATCATATGATCCCATAGATTCTAAATCTGCAAACGTAACTCCTTTAAAAGTCTCAAATGTAAATTTTTCATTATATATGTTGAATACACAAGCCGCTCCGATTATCATTTCAGGATCATCTCCCTCTTCCCATAATAATCTTTTTCCAATATCTGGAAATTGCATCTCTTTTGTTTTATCGTAAAACTCTTTGATATAATCTACCATTTCAGGTATTTGTGATGGTGAATATTTCTGACTTTGTTCAAATGGATTATGTACTCCGTCATTAAATATAACATGTCCAAACCTAGCTCCACTAGGATGTTCCCTTCTAAGTAGTGGAACAAGGGATCTAATTTTAAAATCTACATTTGAATCAGGATAGCATTGTAATTCAGAATGTTCATTAAGATCATAATCAAATATCCTTGAGTCATCTGGCCAAAACTTTATTGTAATTTTTTGGAAGTATATAAACTCCCCAATTATGTCTTTAATTTTTACGTTAATCGGTAAGAATTCATTTTCTACCTTATCTCTTAAACGATTTAATTTGTAAAAAATCTCATCTACTGTGAAATCTGTAGTTTCAACAACTTCAGGAATTCCATCATCGTCATAAACATCAGTGGCTTTGTTAAATTGATAAACTAGAGCTAAACATTCAGTTTTTCTAAATTGTTTACCATGTTTAATATTCTTGTTTTTATCTAGAATATTCATATTGTCAATTTTACCGTCATCTAGATAATCAGTGATATCAACCATGAATTGTTTATTGTAGTAAGGAGATTTGGTATTGATATTAGTCCAATATTCTTTGATTCCAAGAACGTCTTTATATCCAAGTAAATTTATAAAGTTATTAAGACCCTTATAAGTTCCAATATATGGATATACTTGTTCCTTATTAACTAATAAACTTTTACGAGCCTGATTAAGTTGAGTCCAATCTGGATAAGCCTCTTTAATGTCATACTCTTTTAGAATATTTGCATCTTCTTTGTTGAATTTTATTCCAAAGTTTCTAGCCCATACTCCAAATCTTTCGTCCTCTGTAACCCCTTCACCATAGAACTTTAATTCTGCAATTTTAGTTTTCTCCCCACTGTCCTGATCTAATATAAACATACATAGCGTTCTTTCGTACTTTATTTCTTCAGTAGGATTAAACGCTATGTTAATTTGTAACGGTAATTTAATATCAATTGCAGATCCTCCAGATACTGGAATTAAATCATCATATGAAACTTGAATTTGATCTTTCTTGTTTATGAAATAATTATTAAGATCATAATCTTTTTCAACTTCATACATTATAAGTTCTTCTGTGATCTCATTATTTAACCACTCAAATCTAAGAGCAGTTCCTGGATCTATTACTGGAAATTTATATGTTCCATTATCTTCCTCTAATATGAATAAGTTCTCATTATCATATACGAATGTAGATATTTCTGGAAAATATATAACTCCCTCCCAGTATGACTTGTCTGTATTCCAGTCAAGATTCATGTTCTTACCGAACTTATCGAAGAAATTAAGATTTTGAACTACCATTTATATCGTTTCAATTTATATTATTTATCATCAGATGCTGTAAATAGCTCCGTCACCAGTAGTACTTAATGAGATAAAATCTAGTGGTTCATCATCCTGTAGCCCAGTTTTCTTATGTATTGCTTTCCACTGCTTAGCGTATCCATTTTTACATACTTGTGTAAAATAAGCAAATGCGTTTGGAATCTCTGCTTTTTCTGGGTCAAATCCTCTCCAGTATTTAAGACAATCTAAAAGAGCTGACTGAATACAATCTTCTCGGTCTCTATAGTCTTCATAATACATTTTATTAACTGCCCTGTTAGCTAATGCTACAAAACATGATATTGCAAATTTAGACAATTCATCTGTCTCTTTGCATGCGATGATCTCAGCCGTAAATTCTTTATTATTTACGTAATGCTTGTCACCTCTTTTCTTTCTTTTTCTCGGTTGAGTGTCCATCCATTGTTGGATTATTTTTGATTAAGTATATTGTGTATCTTAACTACACCTAAATACGCATCAATCATATCCATAATAGGAGAAACGATGTCACCTTTATTTGTAGTTATCCAGTCTTCTTCTAAGACTGCTTTATGAAGGTCGGACTCTTTGATAGAGTCTAAAATCGGTTCTTCTTTAAATGCGGCGAATATATCTCCCTTTGGGGCATTGCCTTTGCAGTCTATCGCATTTTTAAGTTCTCCTGGACTAAAAACAAAGAATCGACTTACATCTCCATTAAGAAAGGTGTCGATTAATTTATTTTTAATAATACCAGTTGCCTGTGCGATGTCTACTAAAGCGTTACCTTTAGATCCAAAAGAGATACCTT
>OCVQ010002745.1_pt1 | contig 11144 bp, 7 predicted proteins | sample 1539061 | NCBI WGS metagenome assembly OCVQ01 (sample SAMEA3355526, study PRJEB22509) | marine metagenome | biome: marine; feature: river plume; material: water | place: USA | collected 2010-08-08 | depth 0.5 m | reverse complement strand
TATTTCATGTGTATATTATAAAAATATAATATAAACTAATAATAATAATAAAGAAGTTGTTACTGTGAAATTAAACTATCGTAATTTTAAAAAAGAATTTACTATAACTGATAATATAACTATCAAGTTACCTAGTATATCAACCAAAAATGAACCAATTATAAGCGTAATTGACAAGGAAACAGGTAATGTAACCGAAACACAAGGGGTTGAATTAAAAGACGAAAATATAAATTTTGCGTATGATGGATCAAATATATCTGACTATCATAGAAGAGCCGAACCACTAAATGCAGATATCACAACGCCTGAGACAGTAAGTGGTATTACATATGGTAAGATTGACTATGGTGATGATGAATGTGGAGAAGCAACCAAAGATGGTGTTTCATTAAAAATATTACAAAACTCGGATAAGCGAGTATATCAAAGTGGACAAAAACTAACAAAATCAGAATTTAGTGAATATAGTGTCCCAATAAAACCAATACATAAATACCTTACAGGTGATCTTAAACTAAACTTAAATGGTGGTACTCAATTTGAGCAACCAGGTAAACGAGATATAATATTACCAATAGGTAGAGATAATATCAGAGATATAATGAGCTGTGGATTATATCCGGGTCTAGGATTTGATGTTGATAATGTAAAGTCATATTTAAATAAAAACATAAACAGTACTACATTTAAGCCACTAAGTAAAAAAGCATTTGATAGTGCAGTGAATATAATAAAAAAGAATCTAGTAACTGATAAATTTACCGTCGCAGTAACTCGATTTATCGAGAAATATGATACTGATAACAATGATATTAATTATAGTGGTATTGAACGAAAAAGACTAGATTCTAAAGGTCGTATCACTGAAAATGCAATGACTAGTGCATTAACTATGTTTAAAGCCACACATAGTGCGTTAGACCCAATCGAATCAGATTCAATATCACCTTATAGTACTAGTGTAAAAGAAGTCTCACGTGCGTTTATGGATGCCTCACCTGGTGAGTTGATTGATGAGTTAATTACATTAGTATCTGCTATTGGTGACATTATTAATATGCAATATGACATTGACCCATCTAAAGGAATTGATGTAGATGATCTATTTGACAAGCTAAATGACAATTATAATGAGGTGCTTGTTACATCTGATCCCGCGGACGCCGTGGACGGTACGCGCTTTGCTATATCCAAGTATAATTCACTACAATCTCGTATCGTTGGTGTAATTGATAAGATCGGATGGTATGAGACATTCGTTGGTGTACCTGTTAACTTATCATATCAGAGATATGGTATAACTGGTATAGCTGAACCAATGACTAGTTTTTTACGACCTGAGAAATTATATGATGGTCCACGTAGCAAGGATAAATATTATCAACATTTACGATTAGGTAGGTTCTTAATACCAGTTGATTATGGTTACAAGAAAGTAAGAAAGGAAGGTTTGTTATTTCCATCATATGAGTATATTGATCAAGGAATTCGTTGGGTTCTTGTTGAATTCAATAATGCTTCAGTATTTGATAAATTTAGAACCAATAATACCAAAAGTGGAAACACTAGTGGTGAAGTAGATGATGACGGATGTGAAATTAAGAAAGAAATACCTAATGTAGATATTACGGAAGAAGTTGATGTGTTAATTAATTTTAAGATGCCACATTTACCATTTGACTATGAATTAAGGAAAATAGTATTTGATAAATATGGATACTTTGATCAAAGTAAACTATCTATCCGTGAACCAATGAACTTAGATCCAAATCCTGTATTTGATCCAGATAGTACATCACCATATAACGATAGTGTGGTTGATTCAAGCGAAATACTTGAAGGATATCAAGTATTCCTTGATGATGATAGTAGTGTAGGTAGTTTACGAAATGATTATGATGTACATGACAAGGTACAATTTTTAGTAAATATATTAAAAACAGAGTTTGGTTCAAATAGAGTCAAGTTAATAGAATGTGCTCGTTCATCTGAAACACAGAACAAAAGACAACTAGGTGGTGATGTAAGTAATATGTTATCTTGGCATAATTATGGACTCGGTGCTAGGATTCTAATTACCGGTGAAGATGGAATCAAAATGATTGAAGACGGATCCGATGACTTCTATAAATTATATGAAATCGCTAAGACATTTACACAGGCTTGTTATAATGGAAGTATTGGTGCATCATGTAATGTGGTGTGGTGTTCTTTATTAAAAACTGGACCAGATATGTTTGAATGGGAATTTCTACCACCAGGTGTTGGACATAAGGATGCTTATAAATTTAGAGAAAGTGTATTTAATCAAAAAGACGCATTGATACATAATGCATATGTTAAAGCAGATGATTATGTTACGGATAAAAAACCAACAAGTGAATCACCATATATATTGACCCAATCTAAGGCATATAAACAAGCAACGATTATTAATGGTGAGAAATATGTACATATATCAAAAGTAAAGTACTTAAACCCACCTAGTAATCTAGTATTAAAGGATATACAAGAATTTATATACTTAATATTAAGTAAGAAGAAAGCAAATGGAGATAGTTTAAGTGGTACCACTATTAATTCATGGAAACAAGGTAACCCAATTTCGTTTAAGCAATTAATAACATATAATTCAATTATTGGTAACTATGAATTCATTAGATCATTACTAGCAATTGATTACATTGAGCAATTCAATGGATATATGCAAAGTGGTACCGTGGTAGAATCAAGTGAGTTCTTACTTAATGTATTGGGTGAGTATTCATATTCTCGCATTCAAATTAAAGTTAAATCAGAAAATGATGGTAAATATATTTCATTAGTAGATGGTAAATTACATATACCTAAAAATAGCGTAGAATCAACCCAACCAGAAGGAAATGGAAATACATTTGGTCAAAAACAAATAGATATTAATAGTTACAAATTCATAGATAGTGGTGAGATAGTTTCGGATGAAATAGTTTTAGATGAAAAAACACTGACATATATAAATGACTTAATTAAAGATAAAGTACTAACTGAGTTGACTTATATTAGGGAATTATATGAAGCAATCACATCTAATGTTATGTATGATACATTTAAGAATGGTAATAACAAAGATGATATTGACCTAATTGAAAATGAATTTGGTGTCATATCAACACAGGATGTATTAACATTTGATACATTAGCAGAAGCTTATCGTGAAAAGGTAGTTACTGTTGACTATAATGGCAATCCTCGTGATGGTGGAGGTGTTGTATTTGAGAAGTTAATATCAAATGCTGAAAAGAATGGGGTACAGATTGCTCAGATCGGTAGAGAAAAACCAGTTGTTGATGATATTCAGTTAGTTTCTAAATCTACAGTAATTAATAATATATTTGGTAATAATGCAGTTAATGTTAACGATATAATATAAGTAGTTGACAATTTTATTTGCTTGTGTTATATTGTTGCTATGTGTGAAAAAATAAATATAGCGTGTGCTAAATGTGACGAGACATTTACCGAGAATAAATTCTTTGGTGCTCATGTACGATTTAAACATGGATATAAAGCACAAGATTATTATGATAAATATATAGCAGTAGATGGTGATGGTATATGTGTGGTTTGTGGAAAAGAATGTAAGTTCTTTGCATTAAGTCAAGGATATGCTAAAACATGTAGTAACACTTGTGCTCAACTTAATCCTGCTACTCGTAAGAAAATTGAATCAACCAATATCAAAAAATATGGTGTAAAGGCACCGGCTATGTCTAAAAAAATACAAGCTAAGACAAAAGCTACTAATATGGAAAGATATGGTGTTGAAGTACCATATCAACTTGAAAGCATTAAGAATAAAGGCATAGATACGGTTAAAGAGAAGTATGGTGTTGATAATGTATTCCAACTAGACAATGTTAAAGAGAAATCTAAAGAAACAATGCTTGATAAATATGGTGTTGAGTTAAATATACTTAGACCTGAAGTCAAAGAACATATTAAACGATCAAAACGGAAGACTAAATACCCTGAGTTTATTGATCGACTTAAACTAAAAAACGTCACCTATCTAGGAACTGAAGATAGCTATATACACGATGATTGTATAAGATCATACCAATGTGGATATTGTGATAAGATATTTGATACTGATACTACAATGGCATATGATGTACAATGTGGTTGTTTACGTAGAAGAAGTAAGGGTGAATGGGAAATTAATGAATGGTTGACCTCACTTGGTTATGTAGTTAAACAAAGCGAATTTATGCGTGATGATGAAGGTAGATTAGAAATTGATCTTACTATTTATCTTGAGAATGGAACTAAAGTGGGTATTGAATACTGTGGTCTATGTTGGCACTCAGAATTATATCGTCCACGTGAATATCATAAACGAAAATTAGATGCTGCTATTGCTTCTGGTATCAGATTGTTACAAATATTTGAAGATGAGTGGTTAACCAGTAAAGAACTAGTTAAATCAATGATATTGTCAATTATAGGTGATGTATCAGTTACTAAAATTGGTGCTAGGAAATGTAAGTTAATTAAATTTGACAAAACACCTAAAGACTTTATCAACGATAACCATATACAAGGAAACGTGAATGGAAAACATTCATATGGACTATTACATAATGATGAAATAGTGGCGGTTATTGTATTTGGTAAAAATAGATATTCAAGTGGATGGGAATGTTTGCGTTTCTGTAATAAACAAGGATATACGATATTAGGTGGATTTAGTAGATTACTGAAAGCATTTATTAAAGAAATAGAACCTGACCTAATCACTAGCTACGCTGATTTACGATTATTTACCGGAAATGTATATCTATCTAATGGGTTTAAATTAATGGGACATAAAAATGTCGGTTATTTCTATTTACCACCTGGATGCAGTGAACGATTAAATAGAATGAAATTCCAAAAACACAAACTTAAAAACATGACTTCATATTCAAGTGACAAAACCGAACACGAGATTATGCTCACTGAAGGCTATGTTAGATTATATGATGCTGGACAAGCAACATATATATGGAAAAATAATACATAGACAATATAAACTGATGTTATAAATAACAATCAGTAGGTTAATATGTATTCATTAGTAACTCGTGATGACGTCGCAGAGTATATTAAAGCTAGACTTGGACATCCTTGTATAGATTTAGAATTAGAACTACAAGAAAAAGATGGTCTAGGTCATGTTCATTTAGCAATAAATGATACTTTAGATTATATGATCAAAGAAAACCAAGACGAGTCTGCGTTCGCTGACTACATGGTCTTGTACGCTCGTAAGGGCATTATAGAATATACCGTACCAGAAGAAGTGGTTGCCGCAATTGATGCCGCACCTAGTTGGGGCAATGGTTTTACACCGTGGGTTGCCTTTGATGTTGGAGCGAGTGAGTCACTTGTTGCAACGACAGGTTGGTCACAATTCGATATCACAACATATGCAGCATCTATGCGATATATCGCAGATGTGAAGAAAATGGTCGGACTTGATTACCAAGTATTTTTCGAACCAGTAGCTCACAAGTTGAGAATTTATCCAACACCACGTGAAGATCGTGCCATAATGGTTCGTATCTATCGTAGACATAAATTAAGTGAAATATTTGGTAACTACTTGTTCCGTGACTTAGCAACTGCTAAGACTGGTATAATTTGGGGTGGTATCTTAGGTAAAGATGAAGCACCTATGCCAGGTGGTGGAAAAACCAATGGTACACAGATACTTCAACACTATACTGCACTTGAAGAGAAGATTGAAGAAAAGATTTGGGAACGTAGTAGAAAACCGTTCATAATGGCGATGTAATATGAAGTTTAGTAATTTTTTAAATCAACTACAAACGAAGGATAACTTTCAATTACTTGAAAGTGTCTATCGTGGTTATCAGTTATTAAATGAATCAGTTAATTATCCTAATGGGTTTGATATTACTGAGTTTGGTAATTTACCTTCATATGCAGCTAGGACTAGATATGCAGAAAGTAAATTGACTAAGGTTGGTAAAGGAAGTGCTCGTACAGTTTATCAGATCGATGAAGACACTGTACTTAAGATAGCACATAATAAAAAAGGTGTTGCTCAGAATGAGATAGAATCTGATTGGAGTATGCATAACTATCACGGGAACTTATTACCTGATCTAATAGAGACTGATGATGATAATAATATGTGGTTGGTTAAACAACGAGCTAATAGAATAAAGAAAAGTGAATTTAAACAAATGACCGGACATACATTTCAAGAGTTCTCTCAGACATTACGTGCACGTGCAGATGATGTAAATGGTGTTAGATATAAGACACCATATCCAGGTGGTGTTAATGTTGAAGAAGATTATTTTGATGATGAGTTCTTCAATGAGTTGATGTCACTTATCTCAACATATGATTTGGAAGCAGGTGATATGCAACAAATATCAAATTGGGGTAGAGTTAAAGACAATGAAGACCCAATACTTACAGATGTTGGACTAACACGTTCAGTATACAAAGAACACTACGCGAGGTAGATAATGTCAGCAAAATTTAAATATATAAAGTATGTCGGTAAGTCAGCTATGTTTGGTACAGAAGTATCAAGTATTGGTATTAAACGTGTGGATGATGTAGTTCCAGCCGTATATGGTGATCCTGCTAACCCACAGCCGGGTGATGATGCAAGTAATGCGTATAACTATTCTGTGATTAAAGATGATGATGAAACTTCATATTCATATGAATCAATTTTTAAGTTACAACTTGAAGATTCACCAGATAATCACTTAAGTAATGTCCGTGTATACTTAGAAGATGGTCCATATAATACTGAGCAGTTAAGTTCATTTGCACCATCGAAGTTAGAATCAACTAATGGTGTTGCTACTATTAGTGTTACTAATCATAACTTAGCTATCGGTCAAACTGTAGTAATTACAGGAACTAATGATTACAATGGTACTTATATTGTAAGTGGATTGAACTCAGAGAGTTTTAATGTATTTGGTCCAAGTGTAGCATTGATACCTGGATTAAGTTCTGTGTCATTATCAAGTAACACAGTAACGGTTGTCTCAGTGACTGATCATGGGTTATTAACTGGTAATAATATTGATATCGTAACTGATATTATTGGTTACAATGGTATACATGAGATAACACTAGTTAATTCAACTACATTTACATATCCGTTAATTGCTACTTCACTTGGTGTTGCAACAGGTACTGCAAGTAAAGTTGAAACGACTGGTAAGGTATCTCCTATATTAAATACATTAGAATCAACTAATACTAATATTAAACCAAGATTAATGATTGGTTGTAGTCAGAGATTTACTAGACCTACTAATAATAAATCAACAGTTGCATTCCATGATTTATCGGATACAAGTGAAGATTCTCCATATAATATATCAGTTGGTGGTATCAGTGGATATGCTATTAATAAAGACATATTTCAAGTGTATGAATATAATGTTACATATGGTGATATTGGCACAGGTAACTTATTGTATATAAATGGATATAGGCAACGTGCATTTCCTATTATTAAAGATAACCAGTATACTATGATTAATCAAGTAACGAGTGAATATACAGTTGCTATATATGATGATAATGATGATATTGTTACCGATGTTGATATAGTTGAATCAATCGTTAGTGGAAAGCAGGTTATAACCATAAATGCAACTGAAGCATTACTTACTAATTATCCAAGTGGATTGAAGTATGGTGAAATTAGTAATCCAGATATGGGTGGTTTAATTATATGGTATGATGTTGATGTTGTACCAGGACAAACTATTGAACAAGAGATAAGAATAAAAACATCTAATAGTGGATCTGTTCGTTATTTCATTGATGATATAGCTAAACCTGTATTTGAATTCTTACAAGGTAATACATATATATTTAATAATATAAGTGGTGAAACACATCCACTTAGATTAGTAAACGATGAAGCCGGTATTGCTGATGAAGCAAACGTTATTATTAATGGTGTTAAGATCGAGGATGGTGGAACTAACGATGAGAAAATAACAATAGTTGTTGATGAATTCATTCAAGGTAATCCAGTCGTTTATGGATATGAATCAACTAATGCGTATAATGCAGGTAATAGAGTTAAGTATATACCTAATACAGTTATTGGTGGATATAACTTAAATACAATTGGTGGTGGAACTAATATTAGTGCTGCGGGTGAAAGTGATTATATATATCTACAATTAGTAGTTGATTCAAATTCTGAACCAGGTGAGTTTAAACCAAACATCATAATTGAATACGATGAATCATAAAATAAAAGACTTCCTACTAGGAAGTCTTTTATTATAGTACCGACATAGCCTGGAAGCATTCTCGTGTTACCATCGCATCGTAATATGCGGTGTGATATCTTCCTTCAATATTGACTTTTAGTTTATTGGCTAATTGTTCTAACCCGAAGTATTTAATTGATTCACGACCACAGTAATGCATAAACATAGCAATTGATAATGTATCAATTGATCTATAACTAAATACGTCATTGAAATCAAGTACACTATCTGTTTTATATGTATCCCATAAGTTATGAAAGAACTTTTCATCAAATGAAACATTGTGTCCAACTAGATGAATTTTATCTTGTAGTTGATGTTTTCTCAATATAGAATTTATTTTCTGTATTGCTTCACTTGGATGTGGGAAGTCTTGTAATTCAGCCCAAGTATAACCGATTATATCTAATGCCTCGTCAGATCGATTATTAGTCAATGGTCTGCATTTGAAGCAGAAGTCATCAATAATTTCACCGTTAACTTCAATTATTCCAGCAATCTCTACTACTTCATGGTGATCATGATCTAATCCAGTGGATTCAATGTCTATATATAATAAATTCATACTGTAATATATATCCAAATGATTATTTATTCAACTAAATCTCACATATAAATAAAAAAAAGCCACTTCATTATGAAGTGGCTTTAAGTATCTATTTTATTTTATGATTATTTAGCTAGTTCGCTAATGCGATCTTTAACTTTTTGTCTGTTACTAACAGTTTCAGCTTTAGCTTTACCTTGGTAACTTTCAACAAGTGAACTTAATTTATCATCAAGTGCCGTTTCTTTTTCAATAGCTTCAAGTTTAGCAGATTCGTTAGCTTTGAAACCAGAAACGATCGACTCAAGTTTAGCTTCAACTTTAGCTTCTTTTTCAATAGCTTCAAGTTTAGCAGATTCGTTAGCTTTGTATTTAGAAACAATTGACTCAAGTTTAGATTTAGCTTCCTGTTCAATTTTGTCACTGCGTTTTTCAGCTTTTACATTAGAAGATTTTTTAGTTGCTTCAGCTTCTTTAACTAGTTCTCCCTGTTTTTTAGTTTCTTCAACTACAGATGATTCAAGTTTAGCTTCGTTGTGTTTTTCTTCTTCATGTTTTTCAACTACATCCTCGGCAATATCTTTACAATCTTCTTTGTGTTTTTCTTCTTCATGTTTTTCAACTACATCCTCAGCAATCTCTTTAGCATCTTCAGTAATACACTCTTCAGTTTTACAATCTTCACCTTTACATTCTTCAACTACACATCCTTCAGTAGTACAACAAGCTTCTTCATCACTAGACTCGGTTAATGTTTTAGCTGAGTTATATTCACTAATAATTGATTCAAGTTTAGCAGAAACTTCTTCTTTCTTTTTAGCTGCTTTGAATTGAGTAACGATAGATTCAAGAGCAACTGTAAGTACTTCTTCATCTTCTTCATCTTCTTCATCTTTTTTATCTTCTCCTTCAACAGGAAGTTCAGCTTCAAGTTCAAGTTCTTCGCCTTCAACAGGAAGTTCAGCTTCAAGTTCAAGCTCTTCTCCTTCAACAGGAAGTTCAGCTTCAAGTTCAAGTTCTTCGCCTTCAACAGGAAGTTCAGCTTCAAGTTCAAGCTCTTCACCTTCAACAGGAAGTTCAGTTGCTAGTTCATCACCAAGTGCGTCAAGTTCATCAAGATCACTTTCATCAGTGATAATTATAACTTCTTCTTCCATTGGAAGTTCGTCACCAAGACCAAGACCACGCTCAAGTTCACCTTCAACAGGAATTTCACCAGCTAATGCTGCTTGTTGTACTTTTTGGGTATTAGATGCTTGACTCATTAGTTGGTCAATAAATTCGTTAATGTCAGTACTTAAGTTAAATCCATTTTGCATAAGAGCGGTAGGAACAACTACGGTTTTGATTGTGTCTAAGTCAATTTCGTCATCAGGAATGGTTTCCATTACGTTAGAGATTGATTCAGCGATAAGTTTCTTATCTGCTTTAGATAGTGTAGGTGATGGTGAACAGTACATTTGTACTTCGTTTGCATCATCAATATTTACATCAAGTAATGATTCCATTATAAACTCGCCCTTTTCAGACATGTCGCCATATGCATTAAATGCTGATTCTTGTAGTACAGTTTGTTCGGTACTAACTACATCACTGATTGATTCGATCATTGCTTGTGTTTCTTCTAGTGCCGTGAGGAACTGTACACCCGTTGAAATTTGTTGTTTTTTCATGTTTAATCCTATTTTTAAAATAAAAGATACTTTACACTAGTTTATACCTTAATATCTCTAAAAAATTTTTTATTATTAATAAGTGTGATAATAAACTATTATTATAATTAAATAGATGATAATAGATAATGCCATTAAATACACACTATACTAATAGGCTATCAAATGCCGCCAAAAATCTTAGGGAAACTGCCCCTAAGAAGTTTTACGATATATTCAATAAATTTGATTTTTTTGATATATCTGATAGTAATAATTCACTATCGGATGATCAAAAAGCACAGGTTGCTCCACAAAACCAAAAACGAATGTCACAATTTGCTAATGCGATAAGTGAGATGATTTATTGGTATAATGCAGATGACTCAACTGGTATATTAACAAATGATGTGCAAGAGATACTGGACAAGTTAGATATTCGTTCATCCACTAATAAAGTAAAAATTGACACACTAGGTGATGGACTCAGTGCTGTACCTGGTGGTGCTGCAATAAATGCCGCCCAGAAAGCCGCCGGAATGTTAAATGCATCAATGATGGGTAGTAGTGACTTTGCTCCTGATCAGATCCCACCATTTGCGATAGGTATGCCAGGTATGCCTAGTTCAATAG
>OCVQ010002738.1_pt1 | contig 11154 bp, 5 predicted proteins | sample 1539061 | NCBI WGS metagenome assembly OCVQ01 (sample SAMEA3355526, study PRJEB22509) | marine metagenome | biome: marine; feature: river plume; material: water | place: USA | collected 2010-08-08 | depth 0.5 m | reverse complement strand
TGTAGGTGCTTAAAAAAAGTTCTTGACATTTTTGGTCTTTTGGACTATACTATGTGAATAGAAAAAGTAAGGGGCTCTTTTCTGAGCCCCTTTTACTATCCGGAGAAACATGGCTAATTTTATTTTTAAGAAAGAATCGAGTGTCTATTTAGTTTATCAAGGATTAAAATATAAACTAGAGGTGTCCCCCGATTTAACGTTTAGCCAAACCTTTACAGAAGAGTCGTCGTCTGTAAAAACTCTGCATACACAAAACTTTTTTGAAAGAGCTACAATTAAAAAAGCAAACCCAGCTAATTTTGCTTTTAAAATTCCAGTATTTAAAGAAAACGACATAGAAGTTGTACACGATAGACTACTGGATTGCAATACATTTGACTTATACATATCAACAACAGAAGAAGTCTTTAAACTAGAAAAAGCTGTAATTACAAATGGGACATATGAGATTGAGAAATCTACACCCCTGAGTTTGTCAGTATCTGGTGAGGCATCTGAGTTGTCCCGCATGGGGCCTCCTGGCTCTTATACTATTCCAGGTACTTTGCAGTCAGTAACTGCTGGTAGAACATACTTGCAATCTTCAGAAATAGAGGTCTCGCTTAACGCAGTAAATATTTCAACCGAAGTATACTCTTTATCAGTAGAATTGCAGAATGAAGTATCATGGAACCCGAACAATACGATACACTCCAGTTTAAATACTACTAATGCAACTAATATAATTTATCCTCTAAACTTTACTGTAAGTAAAAAAATACTTGCAGGATCAGTAGGTAGATATATAACAGATTCAAATGATACATTTGTACAAAATTTCGATGAATCTAGAAGTTTAGTAATAAAGGTAGGCCAAAGGATTGGAGGTACGTTATATGGATTTACTTTTAATATGCCAACCGTTTCAGTCACTAACAGAATGACACCTTCTGAAGTATATACTCAGAATTACGATTGGCGCCTAACGAGCAATCAAGCTTTAACAACAACCATCACTTATAATAATATTTAGGAGCAATAATGGAACTTAAAAAACTTATGATCGACACCAAAGCTGTTTGGGTCGACTTTCCCGGTCTTTCGGGATTTTCAATTGAAGTAGCAAACCTCTCTCGTAAAGAGCTCACAGGACTACGCAAGAAGTGTACTGGCCAGAAATTTGACCGTAAATCACGCGCAGTAGTAGAGACTCTAGACGAAGACAAGTTCGTAACTGAATTTACAGCAGCAGTAATTAAGAACTGGAAAGGGCTAACCCTTGCACATCTTGAAACCCTTCTTCTCATTGATATGGACGGGCAAGACCCAGAATCTGAACTAGAGTATTCGAAAGATAACGCAGAAGTTTTAGTATCATCATCAACTGAATTTGATACATGGCTCAATGAGGTAGTCTTTGACCTAGATAACTTTCGTACAGGAACAAAAGGAAGAAACTCTACAGAGACTTGATAAATTTTTTAAAAATTCCGCAAGTAAGATGACGAGAGATCGTTATCTTACTATGTGCGAGCAGCTTGGCAAAGAACCTAGTGATGATGAAATTCCTCCTGACTGGGAGGATTTTCCAGATTTAGTTGTACAATCAATTCATACTTTTAATAGTCTAGGAGACAGAATATACTCTGATGTTGGATATATTGGTAAAGACTATACTAATCTCAATCACTATATAGACCTATACGGGATTGAGGATAAAGAATTTTTTCTAGAGATCCTAACTTGGTTAGACTCAAGGGCTATCAAAGAATCCCAAGATGCTATGAAACGGGAACACGATAAGCTAAAGAGAAAGAAATAGTGGCTAATACGATTACGGTAACGTACAAAGTTAATGAAGATGGCAGCCTTCAGAAAATAGCTCAAGGTGCTGAAAAAGCCGCCCAGGCGACCGATAAGGTTACTAAAGCTTCTGCAAACCATAACAAAGTTCAAAAGGGCGTGGCCCAAACGGGACTTAGTAGTGCTAAAAGCTTTTCTAAAATGTCCTCAGGCATACAAGGAGGATTAGTACCCGCATACGCCACTTTAGCAGCTCACGTTTTTGCCGTAACGGCCGCATTTGGAGTACTCTCTAGATCTCAAGCCGTACAGCAATTAACTGAGGGGCTATTGTTTACAGGCCGTGCAGCAGGTGATAACTTAACAATAGTTACAGCAAATCTTAGAGAAATTACCGAAAATGCTGTATCTTCTGCCGAGGCTATGAGAGCTTTGGCGGTAGGTGTTTCTGCAGGCTTTAGCGAAAGTCAGATGGAAGGGCTCACAAAAGTAGCTAAAGGAGCCTCCCTAGCACTTGGACGAGACATGACAGATGCTTTAGACAGGCTTGTAAGAGGTGCTGCTAAGTTAGAGCCAGAAATACTAGATGAATTAGGTATTATGGTAAGGCTCGACGATGCCACAGAAAACTATGCAGCTACTTTAGGTGTAGCTGCAGACGATCTTACCCAGTTTGAAAGAAGAATGGCCTTTACAAATGCTATTATTGAACAAGGAGAGGCAAAATTCGGAGCACTCTCAGCCTCCGTAGCAAGTAACCCCTTTAACCAATTAGCCGCAACTTTTGACGATCTAGTTAAAGGCGGTATGAACTTTATAAATCTCGTAGTAGGCCCTATAGCAGGCTTTTTAGCCGGAAACATGGCCGCTTTAATAGCTACTATGGGGGTTCTCGGTACCGGTGTCATCAATATGATGGTGCCTGCTTTAACGCAAGCAGGAGCAGCATCCGCCGACTTAGCCAAACAGATGGCAGACTCGGCAAAACAAACTATTGCAGCGACAAAAGCTACTGCAGGCTCTCCTAAAGTATTTACTAAACTGTCAAAGCAAATAGCAGACGGAACAGCTTCTGCAGAAGACTATACCAAAGCACAGGATAGCCTGAGAAAATCTGTCGACCTCCATAAAAAGCAGCTGCCTGGAATGCTTGAAACCCACAAAGCAGACTCAGACACTATTAAAAAGAAAGTATTAACAATAAAAGAGAACGAGTTCGCTCTTTACCAGCTTACTAACGCTCAGCAACTGGAAACTCTCTCTACTAAACAATCAGCCCAAGCAGACATACTTGCTAATGCCTCCGCAGGTAACTTCAGAGTAACAATACAATTACTTCGCGCCGAATTGCTACGAGAGTCCATACAGCTTAAAGTCTCAACCTTAGAAAAAGGTTTCTTAGCATCAGCCTACGCAAGAGTAACTGCTTGGGCAGGCTTTGCAGCTCTTAGTGTAAAAGCTTTTGGTTTAGCTTTACTTCAATCTATTCCTGTTATTGGACAAGTGATAATGGCTGCAATGCTTCTATGGGAAGGTATTAAATGGATGTTTGGGGATGATGCTAAGAAAACCGCCAACCCTCTACTTGATGTTCTCAAAGAAGGAAAAGAAAGGTTTGAAGAGTACCCTAACATAATAAATCAAATGGCAACGTCTTATGACGCGGCAACAACTGCGTTAGACAAGTACTTAATCTCTTTAAAAACACAGAACGGTCTATTAAAACAAACCGTAGCTCAAATGAGTAATTTAAGAATTGCAGAAGAAGTCAAAGCAAAATACGACAAGGTAACTGCTACGTCTAATCTATTGAAAGCTCAGAAAAAAGAAAAAGATGCAAGAGCCATACTTGCACAAGCAGGTGTTGAAGTTGCCGAAGGAGAAAAGGCGAGCTGGCTTCAATGGACAAAAGAGTTCGTACTTGGCACTCTCTATAGGAACGGCATAGACTCCAAAACGCGCACAGCCGCTCTTGATGCACTCAATGAGGCAGTAGATGCACAAAAAGAGGCTCAAACCATTATAGATGAAGCAAGCTCTAGAATAGCCGCAGGCCCTAGCGAAGAGAGAATGCGAGGAGCAATTGAGAATCTTGAGAAATACAGAGAAAGCCAGATCAGGATGCAGGAATCAGTAGCCAAAGGTAGTGAGGAGTATAAAAGTCATGGTCGCCACGTGTCTCTTGTTACAGACATGCTTAATAGATTATCCGCAGAGACCCTCCCTGTCATCGAACAAGAACTAAGTGCATTATCTGCTACTACAAACAAAACGACAGAATCTTTTCAAGCGTTAATCGACATAGGAAAAGAAGTAGATGCGATGTTTGCTAAACGTGCTGCAAATTCGGGCACGTTTGCTGAAGAACTCACTCTACTAGGAAAGGGAAAAGATGCTATAAAGCGTACAGATAGTACTGAAAAACAAAATGCAGTACTAACAAAGACTTTCTCTAATTTCAAAGACCAAGACGGGAACGCGCTAGTTACGAACGAGGAATCCTTGGATAAGCTCATCGGGAGATATAAAGAAGTAGCAGACTTCAGAAAGGCTGAAGCTAAGAATGATCAGATACTTCAAAATTCGAACGATGTACTTAATAAGGCAGGCTTGCAAACTGTCGCACTTTTAGCAACACAAACAGACTTAAACAACAAATTAACAAATATTGTGAAAGAAAAAGCATTAGCAAAGGCCGCAGGACTAGACGGAGAAAAAGAAGAAGTAGAGCGTTTAAAGATACTAAATAGTTTAGAAAAAACTCGTATAGACCTTATTAATGATAGACAAAAAACTTCAGCTCGTTTAGGCGGTGATGCAATAGGTTCAGTAACTGCCGTTACTGCTTATGCAGAGACTAATGCAGATGCTTTTGACGGCGCAAGTAATGCCGACAAAATAAAAATGCTATCAGAAGCTGTACAGCCTATGATGAAAGACCTGGAAAAACTAGGCCCGCAAGGAGAGCTTATAGCCTCTGCTATACAGGGCACTCTTCAGCTAGGCGAAGCTTTTGAAAGACTAACCGAAAAGCTGCAGACATTTGGTTTTACTTCAAACATGACATTTGACGATATGAAAGCGAAGTTTATGTCGCTTGATTTCAAACAGAAGCTGCAAGTAATTGGAGCAGGTTTACAAGTTGCAGGAGCAGCAGTAGCAGCTTTGGGCAATGCAATAGCAGCAGCAGCAGCTAATAACATAGCCGGAGTAGATAATCAAATAGCAGCGGAAAAGAAGAGAGATGGCCAATCAGCCGCAAGTTTAGAAAAAATTAAAGCCTTAGAAGCTAGAAAAGAACAAATGAAAAGAAAAGAGTTTGAAACAAATAAAAAGTTTCAAATCGCCAATGCAATTATAGCAACAGCAGTAGGTGTAACTCAGGCACTAGCAATACCGGGCATTGGAATGTTTTTAGCACCTATAATTGCCGCTATGGGTATGGCTCAGGTTGCTATTATTTCAGGAATGACCTACCAGGGCGGTGCTAGTGGAGTAGCATCGGCATCCCCCTCAAAAATCTCGGTAGGCAATCGTCAAAACTCCGTAGATTTAGCTAATTCTAAAAGCGCATCTGGAGAGCTTGCCTATATGCGTGGAGAGTCAGGTATAGGAAGTAGCGCAAGTAACTTTAAGCCAGCATTTACCGGAGCGAAGTATAGAGCTGCTGGCGGCATGGCTGGATACATGGTTGGAGAGCAAGGACCAGAGTTATTTATGCCCGATCGTCCTGGTAGAGTAGTACCAGCAGGTGAAGTTGGAAATGCTGTTAGTGCTCCAGTAAATGTTAGCTTCTCTATTCAAACAATTGATTCACAAGATATGGAACAAGCTCTTATACGTCAGCGCGGTAATATTATCGGGATGATACGTGAAGCAGCAAATAACCACGGGGAGTTTTTCCTGGAATCAGTAAACACACAATCTTACGAAACCGGAGGTGGCGGAAGACAGTATGACGGTACTTCCGGACTAAAGAGTAAATAAATATGGCCGCACAAAATATACTACCAGATCCAAATAATGTGATTAGCCCCGCCGGAGATAACGGCGGAGGTTCCAATGGGCCGGGTTTCGCAAGCGTGAAGCTTTCATCTGAACAGCCAGTAATGAGAGATCGTACCAATGGAGGCACTCTAGTATCAAGAGCATTTAGGTACCATACCTGGGATATTGAAATTAGCTACAACCCTCTTACAAAAACTGAATTCGACCCAGTGTACTCTTTCTTATTAGAAAAAAGAGGTAGTTTAAAGCCTTTTTATGTATCACTTCCTCAGTATCGCGGCAACAGTCTCGACACTACTACTACTGCGGCAGCTTCAGCGGGACAAAATCAATTAACTTTAACTGGGCATGCCACACTAGCTTCAAATGCTAAAGTAGGAGATTTATTCCATATAGTTGATTCCAATGACAGTACGCATACAAAAGCGTATAAAGTGGTAAGAGTTGAAACTGCCACCGATAAGCATGATGATACTACTTACGATATATCACCAGACCCTACAGGAAATCAACGACGAATAACTTTTAACCCTCCCCTAAAGAAAGCTGTTTCTTCTGGCGCAGCCGTTAAATTAAACATACCTTTGATTTATGTAATTCAATCAGGGGATATTCAAGAATACTCATTGGGAGTGAATAGCTTGTATTCCTTCTCATTAAAGCTAGAGGAGGCCTGCTACTAAATGTCATTACGTAACCTAGGGACGGACTTAACTAATTCATTGATCTTAAACGATGAGTTTATTTACGCACATTTAATTAAATTTGAAAAGCCTAAATTTACTTCGGAATCAACCTACGTCTCTCAAGAAGCCTCAGATTATGTATATATTACTGATGGTATGTATAATATTTCTTATGGTGGTAACACTTATTTCGCAAATAAAGTATTAAGTGTAGGAGCAGTACAAGAAACTATCGAAGCTCGTGCAACTGGTGTGACAATAGTATTATCCGGCACAGCTCTTGGAACCTTATTATCTGCCAATTTTAGTTTTGACACTAGTGCAAATACTATTACCTCTACTAAGGACTTAATCGCTGCGGGGTTTCAGGAAGGCGACGTTGTCGACTTCGAGGGCGTAGCAGCTAATAACGGTAAAAAAGTACGTATTAACTCTTTCTCGAATGGCAATAAAACAATTGCAGTAACACCTATTGAGGGGGATATTGTTACAGAAGGAAGCAATGCTTATAATATGATCAGCTCGAATGAGGAAATTCGAGCTATGCTTTTGCCAAGGAATGATAATACCTCTTCCAGCTATGTAAATAGACAAGTAGATGTTTATCGTGTTCACTTAAATCCACGAACGGGAGCAATGATAGGTGACCCTTATATAATTTTTAAAGGAATTATTGAAAAAGGATCATTGCAAGAAGATATTAGCAAAGATACTAAAGTTACTTGGAACTTGACCAGCCACTGGGGAGACTTTGTAAGAGTACAAGGCAGAAAAACCTCAGATCGTTCACATCGAGCCCTAGATATAACAGGTAAGCCCGACTTAAATGCAATTCTAGATCGTAGATATGTGAATGACCTAGGTTTCGAGCACTCTGAAAGAGCAGTTAATATAACAGCAGTATATCAAGCTTCTGAAGTACGTTTTAAAATGGTAAAACGTGGTGGCATAGCGGGGATGCTGGGAGGGAAAAAAACTGTAGAATATAATGAGTTAGTTGATAGAGAAGTTGACTTACGTTTTAACCTCTCTTCAAAGTATCTTCCGATTGTATATGGCGTTCAGAAAGTGGATAGTATGCCTATATTCGCTGATACTTTAGCCGCAGATCCAAGTAAATTATATATTACTTATGCTATTTGTGAAGGAGAGATTAGTGCAATTTATGATGTACAAATTGACGGAGACTCGTCAGTATGTACCGATCCACTAGATGAGGCGGCCAGATCTGGTAATAGTGAGAGTAGCGTAGTATGCTATGGACGTGCGGATAAAGGCTATGCTTTAGGAGGACAAACTAGTAGAGGTGTGACTCCTATAACCTATCCTTTGGAGCGCTATCAGGCGCTGCGCGACCAGGAAGATATTTTCGAATTAAACAGAGTTAATGGAATACCAACAATACCAAATTGGAATGGTACATATGAACCAGTGGCTACAGACCCCATAGGTGGAGGCTTGCAGACCGGCATACTACATGATACTACTGTTAATTTTTCAACGCCTGTTCCGGCTAGCTTTGATATTTTTACTGGAAAGTATGACCAAAGTGCGAGCGAGCGACTAATATCCAAATCTATGGGAGGTGAGTTTAAACTACAACAAGCCTATTATAATAGTAATCCAACCTACTGGTCAGAAGCGCACAGGCTTCTAGATACTGCTTATGCCGTAGCAGAGTTCACTTTGGGAGAGGGCGAAGCAACAATTCCTAAATATGAATTTATTGTAAAAGGCAAGTTTGTTGAGTGTTATAACTATGATCATAGTTATCTGTCGAATTCTTCGAATATAATTAATGTCGAGGATAACTTTAAGCTCGGGGATATTGTTGACTTAAAAACGGCATCTGGAACTATTAATTCTGGCGTAATGATTATTGATAAGTGGTCTTTCCATAATCAAGCTGGTCAACTTGATTGGAGATTCCGATTCAGTGAGACTCCAAGTCTTGGCGCCAATACAGCCTTTTATATGCAGAAAGGCTCCCATGTATGGAACATGACAACATATAATCATGCTCCTCTAGCTTCTACAGCGCCTGTTGGAAATCGCATTGAAGCTCTCATAACAGGAACAAATTTTGCGGTTGAAAACTATATTGGAATACTGCGACTAACAGCAAATTTTGATAGTATATTAACATCTCCAGTTCTTCTAAGTAACCCAATTGAGGGCGATAATGTATATTTTGGGATAAGAAATGTTACGAAAGGATTTGACTATCCACAAGTATTTAAATCTGTAGGATATTCTGGTGGAGATATTCGAGCCGACAGCAACTTGCCTGCAGATGAGGTTATTGCAGCGTATACTGCTGGAGATACATTAAACGTATTTCTTGCGAACGTAGTACAGTTAGCTAATCCGGGAACAGTCGATAATGAGTTACTCTACTCTACGATGTCTATTACGGACCCTTCTACGGGTTACTTTCAGCAAAGAGCTGTAATACAGTCTAATGCTAGTTCTGGATATGTCGCTGTAGACTATCCATTTGATAATAATGTATATCCAAGCACTTCTGCTGTTGCTTCATTTAACACAGGAGGACGAGATGCTCGTGTAAGTACAAACCCTGCTATGCAACTATTAGATTACTTAACCAGTAAGCGCTATGGTAAAGGTCTAAGTATAGATACAGATATTAATCTTGATAGCTTTATTCAAACAGCCATCGCTTGTGATACTCGGTCAGATGTAACAGTAGTTGTACCTAGTACAACTACTGCGGTAGTGGGAGATGTTTATAAATATAGTTCAGCAACTAATCTACTATTTCAAGGAACTATTAAATCGGTATCCGATACTCTTATCTATGAGGGTAATAGCTATAAGCAAATTACCTTTGAAGACGTTATTGGAAAACTTGGCTCTCAGTGGAAGGATTGGAAAATTTATTCGCTAGGAGACCTTATCTGGCACAGCGGAAAAGCTTACTTATCAGGCACTGGGGGTAGTACCATTGATATCAGTAATTATACAAACCCCTTAAGCTCTCTTTCGCTAACAAAAGTTAGTGGTACTGGTGCTGCAACACTTTCTTTAGATCTTACAATGGTGAATGCTTCTGGTAATCCTATTGTTAAAAAGTATACTGATTCTGTTAGCGGATTTACTTCTTCTGGCTACTCTATATATGATGCCGATGATGTTAAATACTGGAAATTTGTAGGCTGGGACGGCCCAGACCAGAGATACGCAACACGTCATCAATTAAACCAGGTTATTGAGACTTCAAGCCCTCTCTTTGATAACGTAAATAACATATTAAAGCAATTTAACGGCATTCTACGCTATTCAAATGGCAAGTACGAGTTAGATATTAGAACAGCTGCCCCTGCGTCGCTAGATACTGTAACAATAGGGGGCGATGTATATACTCCTGCTGCATTCTCTGATGACGATATTATCGGGCAGCTAAAAGTAGATGACAAAGGCCAAAAAGATAGTTATAACTCTATAACCTCTACTATTGTTGATCCACAAACTAAGTTTGGCGGTAGAGAGGTTAGTTTCTTTAACTCTGTGTATTTAGGCCAAGATAGAGGTATTCGTAAGGAAGCCACTTATGCACAGCCAGGTGTAAGTAATTATTTTAATGCTCGAATTAACGTAAAGCAATACTTAGATGAGTCAAGATCTGGATTAACTGTAACATTTAAAACGTTTCCACGAGCAATTACATTATTAGCGGGTGATTTTATTCAACTTACTCATACTCGCTTTGGGTTTGATAATAAGCTATTTAGAATATCTACACTTAATTTCAATAATGACGGCTTAGTAGATATTACTGCATATGAGCACAATGATGATGCCTTTATTATAGAAGCATTTGAAGACGGTTTTGAACGATTTACAGGCGCAGATACTTCTGGACAATTACCTGGAGTTGTGGCAGTACCAACACTTACTGGAGCTTCTACTACTAATGTTGGTGGGGTTGTTGTTTCTTGGACAAATTCAGCAAACTTTAATTCTAGAACACATACTATTGAAGTATGGGCATCTGATTCCGAGTTTGGCACGTATGTAGTTGTAGGTACGTCCAAAAGCTCTAGCTTTACGCACCAGTATAATAATCAAGATGCTGATGTAAGTAAGTATTATAAGATTCGCTATCAAGTCGACTATTCGTATACAAAGAATACATCTGTACAGATTGCTTATTCTGACTATTCGTCTATTATTCAAGGAACAGCGAAGGCGATCAGTGGAGCAAATATTGAATATGGTGACGGTACTACTCTCGATGACTTACAGCCTAATGAAAAAGGAGCAGACAATACCGATACACAAATAGATGCAGGCATAATTCTAGATAGTGGAGGAGCGGGCTTTGAGTTTGATGAGGGCGGCGTACTGAGAACTATTGGTAAAGTGAATGAGTCTGATTCCACAAATGGATTCTTTTTAGGGTATAATGGAGCTAACTATACATTTGGGGTTGGAGACGACACTAAATATTTAAAGTGGGATGGCACTGATTTAACGATAAGCGGTACACTAACAGCAGCCACCGGCACTTTTAGTGGTGACTTAGATGCGGCGGGAGGCACTTTTAGCGGGGATATATCAGCAGCCACCGGCACTTTTAGTGGTGACTTAAATGCGGCGGGAGGCACTTTTAGTGGTGACTTAGATGCGGCGGGAGGCACTTTTAGCGGGGATATAT
>OCVQ010002737.1_pt1 | contig 11155 bp, 7 predicted proteins | sample 1539061 | NCBI WGS metagenome assembly OCVQ01 (sample SAMEA3355526, study PRJEB22509) | marine metagenome | biome: marine; feature: river plume; material: water | place: USA | collected 2010-08-08 | depth 0.5 m | reverse complement strand
GTCAAATAGTTTACCAAGAGGTCCTTGAGTTCCAAATGTTTCCCCGCAAGACCAACATTTATAAACATGTTTTCCATAATTAATCTCAAGGTTACCCTTACCATCACCACTATCTAACCCTTTTTCATCTGCACATACGGGGCAGTCAAATGATATTTGACCTTTAGATTCATAATGTTGTTTGGGTCTACCCAACACATCCGTAAGTAACTCAACTAATACTTCAATTTCATCTGACATAAATCAAGTATAGTAAATTATTTTGACTTATCATATGGGTCCCAATTCACAATGTGTTTTTTCCACCATTGTTTCAAACGACTACTGTCATCAAGTTTTTCTATTTTATTACCAATTGGTATTATTAAAAAACACCATAGGGTACCGATACCCCAAATTACAAAAAATGCTATATCCATTTTACTTTACTTATAAATCCATAATCTTTTATATCAACACCAAAATAGTTCATTCTATTTTTTATTTCCCATAACATATTTTTTTTCAAAAATCTGTTTAGTTTAACTTTAGACACTTGATATCCTTTATGTTCAAGGATAGAAGTATCATACCATGATTTACTTCCATTAATAATTTTCACACAAATTTTACCTTCAAACACAACATCTATTTCGTCTCGTAATTCGTATTTACGATAATTTTTGATTTTTATGATACCATCAAGATTTCCATCACAAACAGGTATTTCTCCCAATTTTGGAAGTAACTTCTTAATTGATTTGGTTTCATTATTAACAATGGTGTATTTTGACATAATACAAAGATACAACAAAGATTTTAATCTACCAAATTTCTTTCATCTTCATATAACCTAAAGCGGCGCTATACGCATCCGAAGAGTCAAAATTTTCTTTTTTAAGGGTATTGTTTCTGGTATAATTCCAAACAATTTGAGGTTCTCGTTTGGACACTTGTTCCCATATTACGACTTTTTTATCAATGTCTTTTGGTAGACCACCGAATAAAACATATTTTCCTTTGTCGTTGGGTTGTACTAAATGTGGAAAAGCAAATTTTCTTGAATTGTAAGTAGAAATAAATTCAGGAACAACATTTAATGTGTCGTACACTTCTTTACAGACAAGGGTGTTAAATCTTAATAATGTCCCCACTGTGTATACATTATTTGAGTTTAAAAGTGGTTCTTCAATAATGACATGGGTGATTCCCATACCAACATACGCTAAAAGTTTTTCTCTAAAGATATTACTTTTTAACATTAACTCTTCAATCTTATTCTCAACTTTAGGTTTTGGTGTTGGGGAAACATGTGTAAGTTCCAATAATTGTTGTGTTTGAATATCAAATAATGCAAACCCAATTGTTTTTGTTGAAACATCTAATCCCAAAACTTTTGGTGTATTTAATTCAATTGGTTTGATTCCTACTTGTTGTCTATTTGCCATAATTAGAAAATTTGAGCGCGATTTATATTATTTCGCCCACATTGATTATAAATTAATAAAATGAAATAGATTGTAAAGTTCTTATTAAAAGTCTAATTTAACAACAAACTGTTGAATACCTTGTCTTAATTCGGGAGACTGTAATTTTGAAACCACAATAAGGTCATAATTAGAATCATAAAGACATATCTCAGTAATGTATGATTTGGTTCCTTTCGTCCAAGTTGGATTTGATGTATCTGTGAATTGGTTACGATTTAGGTTAATAAGATAATTCATCTCATAAATTGTCGCGGTAATATCCGTTTCTAAATTTCCATAGAAATAAAATTCATCCCCAAAATTTAACTGATTAGTTTGTCCATTAAGTGGTAAACTTAATATTGGCCCTAAATTGTAATAAGTTACACCAGTACTTGGATTATAATTATTTGTCGTAATTTGAAATGTTGTCCCTGTTATTGCATCTTGGGTAATATAACCATTTGTTAAAGTCATACCTGTAGTAACATCAATCACTCTCCAAGCGGTTGGTGATGGTCTTGTATCTCCAGTTACTATTTGACATAATAACTTCATTGAGTTTGCAGAATATCCTGAAAATTCTTCTTGTGTCAAAAAATTAAATTCCGCACCAAATCTAACAGCAACATTTTGAGTGTTGGCAGTAACGGTATCGTTAGGTTTAATTGAACTATAATAATTACAATGTAATGAACTTGTCGCACCTGAGTTAGTGTCAAATCTATAGGTAACCCACATTCTTTCATCAGGATTTGTCATAACACCTGTTGCAGTCGCATTATCAAAATCACAAATATTAGGTGTTAATAACGATAATTTTGGTGCAGGTAATGTCCAGTTTCTATTTGACTTGTACGACATTGCCGCAATCACTTCTTCATCATCAATAACTACAATTTCTTGGTCAGGAAATACTTTACCAATTCTATTTAAATTACCTTTGACATCCGGATTTGTATCCCATAAATGATAATATCTAATACCAGGGTCATTCATATCAACATTCTTTGTAGATTTGATATAATACGGGTAACATACATCATAACCTGGAGGGTCAATCCAAAATGTTTGACCAATAGTATCTCCTGATGATTTATGCCACATTAACGTTGGGATGTTTAATCTAAAATGTCTCGCTAATCCAATATCATCCGTAGGATTTTGAGGGTCGTAAGGTTGTGTTGCAAATTTTTCTCCATAAACATTGTCAATATCTTGATTAGTATAATGAATAATTGCAATCGCCTTTTGGTCTTGAGGTCTAACTAATATTGATTCGTCAAATGAATTATAATAGTAAACTTGACTATTGTCTGTTTGACCACTTGGTTCTTGGTACCCCAAATATTCTTTAGTACCAATATATGTTGCTGAATTATATTGAGTGAAATCTTCATAAGTACTTGCATAAACACCCGCAGGACTTTCACTCCACGGAATATTCATATTCCATATTACAGTATTTTCACGATTTCTAACATCACAAGGAGATTCAAAGTGAAGTGTATCTGTTTGCCAAAAAGGTGCCGGTGTTATAAAATCATACAATTGTGTCATATTGGCAGGATAAACATAAAGTCTAGCGTAATAACTATTAGGTATTAATCCAATATAGGTTGGTAACTTTCTATCTAATGTAATTGTAAATGTAGTACCTGTAGTTCCTACCGATGGACTCATATTTTGAATCCTATATGTTAATATTTGATTTGTTCCAAAGTCTCCACACCCTCCATTACCGTCTAAAACAATAGTTACATAATCATTAATTTGAGGGGTCCCTGTTGTTGTTTTATTACAAGTGTTAGGGTCAAACTCAATTGTAATTGATGTCTGTCCTATCATTGTTGACATATCAACCCAATAGTTTGATGTGATAGTATAAGCCGAAGAGGTTTCTATTAAAGTAGATGCCGATGTAAAAAACCCTTTAGGTCCTGCCGCATTATAAACAGATTGTATTTGGTTATTCATGAAAGGAATACCATAGGTACCTCCATTACTTCCTTCAACATAATAAGGATATTTAATATTTTGCTTATTTGATTGTGGAGAACCAGTATCATTTTGAGCATTAAATGCCGGCATCAAAATATTATTATTTGTTTGATTATATGCAGGAGACGCCGATTTTAATGCCGTGTAATTCACCTCACTATCCCCTATTTGGAAATAAGAAATAGTAAAATTACCTTGTGAGATATTTCTTCTCCCAACGTCAGTTAGTCTGGTGTTAATCAACCCTGCGGTATTTTTAATAATATATGACATCTTTAATAAATATTCGTTCTATTTTTTTATTTTATTATTTGTTATTAACAAGCCCCACAAGGAGAAAAACCAACTAAACAATGACAGATTATTCCTGATGATGTAGTTTGCCATATTCTACCTTGATTTTTTATGTACCTACCAGCAGTAAATTCTTGAGTTAGTGAGGAGTTTACATAGACCATAGTACCATCGTTCCAAGTATTAACAGACCCAAGGGTGTATACTGTTATAGGAGTTTGTCCTGCCAATTCACAAAGTTCTAAAGTATCACATAAAGTATTAAAATTCCAAAATACAGACCAACTTTTGTATGTTGGTACATTCTCATTACAAGAAACTTCTATCGCTAAACAAGTAACATTAGATATATTATTTTTATCTCTAATTGCAACATATCTAAGACCATTAGGTACTAATGTGTATGTTTTACTTCCTGTAACATCAACAAACGAACCTCCTAAAGCCGCTCCACATCCAGTGTAATAAGTACTTGTCATTTGATATTGACCTGAACCTCCTATAAAATCACTAAAAACTACTGAAGCGGCGTTACTATTTGCACAAAAATACTCATGTACTGCGTTTACGGATAAAACAATATCTCCAGAACTTGGTTCATAATCTAAAGTATTTTCGTTAATTGCAACTAATTGAGAATCCGCAACAACATCACAACAAGAACATCCTAAAATTGATGGGACTACTAATTGTGCATATATTTGTTGTGTTAAATTAGTTACACAATTATTTGCTTCTTGTCCGTCAACAATCGACAATGTTGAGGTATCTAGAATAATTACATCTAATGAATTACTCACCACTAAACTATAAGTTTCTATTTCTGACACTACAATCTGTTCGTTTGGACTACAGAAAGGTCTTGCATTTGTTTGACTTGTCGATTCGTTTAAAATTGGTATTTGAGTAACACCACCTTGTGTTATAGTAAATAAATCCGTAATTGTTCCAGTACCTGGTCCATTATATGTTTTTATTGACGATAATACTAATTGAAATTGTATTTCAACTCCGATAGGTAGTGCAGGAACTGTGATAACTTGTACTCTAGTTTTTCTAGAATTAAAGTTTGATGTTATACTACTAACAACATTGTCAGTATTTGCACTTACTGTTAATTGATAAGTTACAGGTATTTCGTCATAAGACACTGAAATAGTTTGTGTAACCACCGTACCAAGAGCGTCTTGTACTGTTATTGTATAAGAGTTAGGACATAATCCTCCAAAATAATTATTACTTTGGTAGGTGTTACCACCATCAATTGAATACAAATATGGTGTTGCACCATTAAATGCTGAAACCGTAATTCCACCATTACATTTAGTTCCAGTATTACAACTACTATTTTCCGCCATTAATGAAATTTGTAAAGGTATTGTAGTAGGACAATTTCCTATAGTCACCGAAATAGTACCAATCTGAGTTCCTCCATAGAAACTCCAAGAAGAATTAGGTATTTCTGAAGTATTTGTACTTGCGAGTATACTATTATTTGTTGTTAATGGTTCCGTTGTACCAAGATAATATATTTCCCATCTACTATTAATTAAATTCCATGTTATTTCATATCTATCACTATTCCAAGTAAACTTACCATTTTTATATCCACTACATATAAATGAATAAGGTCCAGCAGTTGCCTGACCAGTAGTATCATACATTATTAAACAAAGATTAACACATTTCATTGGCATTGTTATTGTTGGTGTTATTGTTGGTGTAGGTGTTGGAGCATTAGTTGCTGCCATTAGACTACATATTGTAGTTGCGGTATAATCACCATAGTAATCTACAACGACTACCTCGTAATCACCTTGAGCTATACCTACCAATGTTTGACTTCTTTGCCCACCAGCCCAATAATACGAATAAGGGCTTGTTCCTCCTGTTACTATTAGAGATAAAATACCGTCTAATGACCTTGAATTACTTGGTTGTACCACAGGATTACATGTAATACCCATTTCAAATAAAGTGAAAATATCACAATTATTTTGGAGCTTACGAACTTGGCTATTTGTTGGTGTTTGAGTTGGAGTTCTTGTTAATGTAGGTGTAGTAGTACTTGTTGGAGTTACTGTAGGTGTATTAGTTTGTGAAGGTGTTGGTGTTTGAGTGGCAGTTGGTGTTGGTGTTACACAAAATACTGTTGCAGGACTAAATAATTTAGTTACACCGTTAGATGGACTACTATAATTTAAAGTAACCAATTCCCCAATTTCTTTTCCCGTAACCAATTCTCCACAACAATCTGTATAATAATATTTTCCTGTTGTAACCCCTTGTCCACAAGATATTGGGGTTGTAGATGGTGTTGGATTAGGAGTTCTTGTGTTTGTTGGTGTATGCGTATTTGTTGGTGTATGTGTTGGTGTTCTAGTTACTGTTGGAGTTTGAGTTGGCGTTTGAGTTTGAGTTGAAGTTTGTGTAATAGTTGGTGTTGGACTTGGAACAGGTAGTGAACAACAATTTCCAGTATTATAAAGGGTTGCTTTTTCTGCATTATAATCCACCCAATATGGTGTTGTTAAACCTAAAACACAAATACTTCCTTTAGTGTAAGTACCTCCGGGATTAGTAATAACATTACCATTACAATCAGTATAATTTAATGATGGGTTTGGGCCTGTTTGAGTACCACCTTGCCAATCAAAATACCAAGTATAACAACTACAAGGAGATGGTGAACATACTCTATCTTGGGAAGTACAAGGCGATAAAGTGTTTGTAAATGTAATATCAGGTACCACTACATCATTTCCTGTAAACCCATATCTAGTAACCGGTGTTACAGCATTTCCTACACAAATATAAAATGTGTATCCTCCTGCAGACACGGTTGATTGAAATGTGTAAACATCATTGTAAGTATAGGTACCATCACATTGTAGATACCCAATATACAATGTATTACTACCATTTTGTAAATCCTTTGTCGGTACAAAGACTTCAAAACAATTACAATAATTAATTATTACTCCCATTTAGTTATTTGTTATATCCTATAATTATAAGACTTAAGTATTTTTTGTGTATGTTTGTTCCTCAAGTTTTAACATCCTGTAGGGTCGGATGAAGTAATTTGTCCTAATCCCCCTGTAACTATGTATAATGCTGTACCATTTGAATAATATCCATCTACAACAGGAATTGTTAAACTTAAATTAGAATATAAATACTCCCCAATATTTGGTCCAATTCCTCCCGAAACTGTTCCATAAATTGTACTTGGTGATGAGATATAATTATTACACGCATCAACACCATTTACACCAGCACCTAAACTATATTCATAATAAGCTCTTGTTGGTGTTGATGTGTATGTTGGTGTTTGAGTATTGGTCGGTGTATTTGCAGGAGTTTCTGTATTTGTTGGTGTATTTGTTGGAGTTTCTGTATTTGTTGGTGTATTTGTTGGAGTTTCTGTATTTGTTGGTGTATTTGTTGGAGTCTGTGTCATTGTTGGTGTTGGTGTCGGTGCTGGCTGAATTGAATTTGAACATAACGCCAAATTAGACCCAGACAATCCACCACTACCTGATATTGTCATTGAAGTAAAATTAGTATCATTTGTAATAATAAATTTACCTCCTCCTCCATAAAGACCTACACTACCATCACCTGAGAATATTTCGTTACCAACAATAGTTGTATAACAACTATTGGTTGTTGTAATTAATGGTAACCCCGAACCAGTATTTGTGGTAAATATGAAATTTTCGTCACCTGGAATACCTGGATAACCTGTTCCTGTAATAAAAATTATTAGATTGTTGACCGGTACACTAAAAGTCAATGTATAAGTAAACGCACCTCCAATTCCCAACCATTTTGAGTTTGGTGGTGTAGTCACACTTCCACAACTTGTGAATGCGTAAGCATATGTTGAAACTGACCCTGTAGATATTTCATTAATTGTAACACCATTTATTGTGGCTGGTGGTACCACACTGGCAGAACAATCCAATCCATTTGTTGGACTTAGTGTTGGGGTTAGTGTCGGAGTTTGCGTTGGTGTTTGAGTTGATGTTTGAGTTGGTGTTTGAGTTGGTGTTGGGGTTTGAGTTTGCGTCGGCGTTTGCGTCGGCGTTTCAGTATTATTTGGAGTTTCTGTTGGAGTTTCTGTATTAGTTGGTGTTTGAGTATTAGTAGTTGTGTTAGTTGGAGTTTGAGGTGGTGTTGCCGTATTAGTTGGTGTATTAGTTGGTGTCGCCGTATTAGTTGGCGTATTAGTTGGAGTTGATGTCATTGTTGGTGTTTGTGTAACTAAATTAGTACAAAGTACATAACTCACAATTTGTCCTGATGGATTTATTTGAACCGCATAATAAAGTCCTCCCCAATACATTAATATAAATCTATTTTGTAACCCATATGGTGTAAATAAAACCCCACCATATAAATTTTGATAAACAGTAACCCCTACAACAGGAATTAAATTAGCTTGATTTATGTATGTGTATAAAACAGTTAAAGATAGGGTATCACTACAAGTGTTTGCCGAAGTTGTAAAAGTATTTTGACCAATATAATGTGACGACACAACAGGTGTTACTGACGGAGTCGGTGTTTGACTGGAAGTATTAGTTGGTGTTGCAGTATTAGTTGTAGTATTGGTTGGCGTTTGAGTTGGAGTTGATGTGGTGGTTGGTGTAACGGTAGGTGTTTTTGTCATTGTAGGTGTGACACTCGATGTTGGTGTAGGAGTAACGTAAACAAATTCACCATCAATACATCCGTTAGTATCTATAATTTTAATCAAATAATTAACCGTATCAACAGGGTTTGGAACTTCAAAAGTAAATGGTACTGTTGAGATTGTTGCAACAAAAACGCAATCCCCACTAGTCGGACCACAATAGTAAATGTTAGCCGGTGTATTTGCTGTTAATGATGTTATTGTTACTAATTGTCCCATTATTGCACTATTGTTGTTCCTATTATGACACAGTTATTCGAATCGATAACTTTTAACATATACGAAGGTGATGTGTTATATGGTGCAGGTATATCAAAAACATATGGTATTGTAGATGTTGTTGAATAATAAAAACATCCCGTACCATTTGCTTGACACACATAAATATCATATGGTGATTGACCTGTTATTGAGCTAATTGTTACTTGTACTGCCATTTTATTATGATGTTGTGCTTACTTTTTGAGAAAATGTATGATAACAGGTTGCATATAAAGTTGCTGCATAAGTTGCAATCCAATATCCTGTATTTGGAGTTAATCCTGTAATAAATACTTCCGTTTCAAGATTATAAACTAATGGTAATGAGATGTAAGGGTCAGTAAGTAAAGGTGGGTTATTGGTAGGACTGTAATAAATTCTTCGAACAGTTAATGGAGATACAGTGCCTCCGCAATTTGTTTGTGGTGGGAGTACTACACTATTTACAGCAATACTTGTTGAAGTTCTTGCAGGTACAGGTGGTACTGAATAAAAGGCTGTGACCTCAGGGAAATTTTTAGCAAAACAATTAGGTTGTATACTCTCCGACAAACAAACAGAACAAGTAGAATAAATACAATTATTACTACCCACAAAGAAATCAACGCTAGAAGTCACTGATAAAACAGTTGTAGGTGCTGTGTAACCAGTCTCAAATCTTCCAAGATAAGTCCAACAAATCCCATTAAATTTAAAACATTGACCTACCAACAATGTCAAAGAAGTTTTCACATTTTGAATCACTTGTGTTTTAAGTACATTTGGTGAAATTGGTTGACAACTTTCATATACATAAACATAATTAGGTGTTGTTGAAGGTGTAGGTGTTAGAGTTGAAGTTGTTGTATTAGTTGGTGTCGGTGTCATTGTACTATTAGGTGTTGGTGGTGGAGTACTTCCCGCAGTAGCTGTTGTTGTTGGTGTTGCAGTGTTTGTAGGTGTATTCGTAGGTGTTTTAGTTTGAGTTTGAGTTGGTGTTGAGGTAGCTGTTGCCGTTACTGTAGGTGTCGGTGTCGGGTAAACATTACAATTACCACAGATTGAATATAATTGATATATTTGACCAACATTATAATTTGACGACATATTATCTTTGTCACTAGTATATGTAACACAATGCAGACCTCCTGCAATATCAACTAACATAGTCATTCCAATAACAACAGGAACTCCTAAGTATACAAGATTATTTGTCACATAATATTCCGTACCTGATGTACAATCAGTAAGTACTTTAACAGATACACAACTAAATGTTTCATCCAACATTTGGAATGTCGCTTGCCCTGACGCATCAACAGTTCTTGTTAAAGTAATTGATGGTGTTAAAGTAATTGTAGGTGTTACTGCAGGAGTGTAACCACTCATACTAAATGATATTCCAACACCATTACAATTAAATCCTGTAGGTGTTGGAGTTGGCGTTACCCCTATTGTATTAAATGTAAAATTCACATCATCACATGCAATACTTGGAGTTGGAGTTGGTAATGGTTCCCAATCACAATCAAAATAAGCGGTAAAATCAAAAATAGAACAATTAACTGCGGTTGGTGTTGGCGTTGGACAAATTCCTGTCGTAAATCCATTGGCGGAAATGTCAGGACATTCTGATTCACATGGACTTGCACCTGTTAAATAACAAGTACCACCTAAACTATTAGATAAACACCAATATGTTGTGGTAGCAGCACTATAATAATAAATCACTCCAGTCGTTGTACCGTCTCCCGAATAACTTGGGAAACTATTATAGGTTGAACCCGCGGTATAATTTCCACTATAACCCGATAATGACGGTAAAGTAGTATAAAAACAAAATTGACTATAGTCACAAGCAAAAGGTGTTGGCGTTGGACTTGGAGTACTTGGAGGTGTTTCCGTATATGTTGGTGTATTAGTAGGTGTTTGAGTATTTGTTGGTGTTTGAGTATTTGTTGGTGTTGTGGTTGGAGTAGACGTATTAGTTGGTGTTGGTGTTGGACACGCAAATTGACCAATAAACACACTTCCTGTAGATGGATAAATTGTACCGATAGCCGAATAAGTTATTACCGTGGCAATACCATTAAAATAAGGCCCTGTAATTGAATATACATCACCAACTGATAATGTACCAGGGACATTTTCAAATCTAAATTTATTTGAAGGATTACTACATTCCTCAAATAAATAGATGTCGTATGGCTCACTTGGTGTTACTGTTGGAGTTGCAGTGTTAGTTGGCGTTACTGTTGGAGTTTCCGTGTTAGTTGGTGTCTGTGTTGGAGTTCCCGTTGGTGTGGGTGTAGGTGGTATGCACGGAGTACCAGGTGAGTCTGTACTATTAACCGCCGCAGTATACCCATCACTAATATAATAATAAAGACTTGGTGACCCGTATGTTGTATAATCGGTACAAGCTGATGCAGTATAAGGACATGCAACCGTAAACGGTTCAGTAATTAGA
>OCVQ010002733.1_pt1 | contig 11163 bp, 9 predicted proteins | sample 1539061 | NCBI WGS metagenome assembly OCVQ01 (sample SAMEA3355526, study PRJEB22509) | marine metagenome | biome: marine; feature: river plume; material: water | place: USA | collected 2010-08-08 | depth 0.5 m | reverse complement strand
TAAATATTTATAGTTTCTCCAAACCATGATACGTTTTACCTTGTTTAATATTGACGGGATAATCCAATATATTAACTATTTCTTGGATTAAACCTTTATCTTCGTTGCTATAATCAAATAAAAACGCATCGTAAGTATACAATACTAATTTTGTTTTTTTACCTTTTAATTTATCAAATACTAATTTTAGTAAATCAACATTAGTTGATGTCTCTTTACTTTGAACTATATAATTAAATAACTTTGATCGAGTCATCTCAGAGTCAGATATAAATATCTTATTCTCACATTTAAATGATCCCCCATGCTGGTACGTATCCCATATACTATCTGTATACTTAAGTACATCTTTAAAAAATGGTTTATTTTGGTATTCTTTCCAAACACCGCCATATAATTGTTTGAATGTTAATTCTTTAGCCTCTTGTTGTGATACACCTAATAATTCACCTAACACATCGTATGTATTTTTATCTTTAGGAAAATCAAACCCAATCATCTCACCGATTAATCGTGGATGATATCCCTGAAAATCTAATTCAATAAATTTATCGTTTTCTGGACGATAACACGTACGCTCGCTATTATCTTTATTTAATGCTGCAAAATTAATGCTATTAAACGTGTTAGATGGGCGAGACGTGGTGGTATATAGATTGTATTGAGTGTATATTTTACTGCGATTTAAATTGAATTGAGGGTTTGTTAACTTCCCCTGGTAATGCTCAATGAAGCAGTTTTTATCGACCTTAATGCCGCTGATTTCGATATTATAAAACACATTTGCTGTGCGAAAATTATTAAATTGAAATGTTGTGTCGCTTAATGTATATTGTTTGATAATAGGCAACGCCATGTTGAATATTGTCTCACACATTTCATAATGCTTACTAATTGGAATTAAACAGTTAACGTTAGACAACGTATTGTGCTTGCTATAGTAGTAGCTGATGCACGCGTTGTCTAACGATTTGATGTCAACAGGTTCGAGGAAATTTACGTCGAATAATTTATCTGAATAGTAATGATGTAATGCTTGTTTTTTATCTAATACCCATATTTTACCTAAATCATTTAACCAATTAAATACTTCATCTTTATTTAATGAAAGTGATTCGTTATGATTTAAACACAGTATGTACCCTTTCTTACTATCAAGTGGTCTAACATAGACTAAACTTAATTCAGTAAGTGCGGGATGAAAATTGTTGTTGAAAGGAATGAACCTAACAAAACAATCCTCAAATGATAATTGTTGTAGTTGAGATGATTTCTCAATAATGTAAAACATAACCTTTTTATTATCCTAAAGATAATATCTTATTCTGTGATTCCCAAAAACTGCTTTAAACCAGGCATCTTTTTTTCAGCTGCATTTAGTTCAGGTTCATCAAGAACTGAATCTTGTCCTGGTACTTGAGTTTCAGTAATAGTAGCTGTTATATAATTAGGTTTTTTAGTTAAGACATTAAATTGTTCTTCATCTTTTACTTCTCCAAACTTATGTACTGGTTTAGGAAGTAATGTAATCATGACTTTAAAGAAATATCTTTTCTTTTTTGTAATTGTAGATGCTACTACTTGTTCATTTGAATCAATATTTAAAGAATTAATATTAGCAGTAGGATTAACTTCTACAACAGTAGTAAAACCTTGTTGGTTTGCTGCTTGTATTGATGCTATTACAGCGGCTTTATTTTTAACAGGAGTAGAATTTATTGGTGTATTTGTTCCTTGTTTAATACCTGTTAAAACATCATAAAAAAAATCTTTTGAATTATAAGTTACTTTTTTAAATGGTATTAATTCTGGTTGTTTTGTTTCTGGATCATAGTTTTTTCCAACATAAAATTTATTACGTAGTTTATAAAAATGTCCTATATAAAAATTATTTGATTTTTTATAAACATATTCTTTGCCTGCTGTATATCCTTTTACTATTAAATTTGCTGGTATTCTTACTGACATATTTTATGGTGTTAAAAATAATATTGATTCTTGTTGTCTTCTTGATACTAAACCATCTAATACTTTACCTTTAGCAGTAATAGGGCCACTTTTTATAGCTGCAGCTGCTTCTTTATAGTTTCCTTCTTTTAAATATTGAGTAATATTTTTATCCTTTAATCTTTCAGGACCTACATTGTAAACATAACTAATAAGAGCAGCTCTTTGGTTATCTGTTAATTTAACCCATGTTTCTATACCTATAGCATTCTGAGCTTTAAGCCCATAGTCTTTTTCAATTAAATATATTAAAGTATCTTTAGCTTCTTCTCGAGTAAAAGTTGTATTTGCATCAACCATTCTTAAGGTGTTATCTTTTTTATCATATTTATTAGGCGAACCATAACCTCCTCTTAATTTATTATCAGTATCAAGTTTTGCTTTTTCTAAAAATCCTTCAAACCTACTTATTATATCAAAAGCACGTTCAAAATAATTACCTGTTACATTTGGTGGTTCTAGTGCTTTAATAGCAAATGAGTCTTTTCTTTCTTTAAGTAAATTATTAAATGTAAGATTATTTTTAGTAAATGAATCTCTTGTTACAATATTTAAAGCATCAATAGTAGTAGTCCAATCACCATTTTCTACTTTATGACTAATAGATGTAATTGTTTGTATTAATTTACCTCCTATACTATCACTGCTGTATCCTCTAGGTAATAAATCTAGGGGTATTTTAAATAAATGTCCAATTACTAAACCTCCAATACCATCCATTGTAAGAGATATTTGTACAGGTATAATTGAACGTCCATTAGTATTAGTTTCTACAATTTCTTGAAAATATATAATTATATCTTTTAATGCTGATTTATATTCTGAGCTGGAAGCTTGATTAGTTGAAGCAGGCGTACCATCAGACTTAGCAGGTTGAGCGTCTATTGGAAGAGGAAGAAAAAAAGATTTAATTTTATTAATGTTATTTGATAACTTCTCATATTTTGTAATAGCTGTTTCTATTTCATTAACCGTAGATACTGAGGGTTCTAATTTTTTAGGTATAATTCTATCTTCTAAGCCATTATTAAAATCAAGTAATGTATTAACTGATGTTCCTTGAGTATTACCTCCTTTAACTTGAGCACCAATTGCTATCATAGCTCCCTGTTCAGGAAATATTTTAGATTGTAAATTATATGATCTTACAGTTCCTGATAAGTTTTGGGCTTCAATTTGAAATGCTTCTTTATAAGCAGTTTTCTTTGATATTATATCTACATAGTTAAGATCAATAATTCTAGCTACGTTATCTATAGGATCAACATGAATTTCAAAATTATTAACCCCTCCAATAGATTCTTGTACCTCTTTTAATATTTTAATAAGATAATCATATAATTTTAAATCTCTTGTTTTTGGATCATATATAGAAGATTCTATAGACATTTTGTATAAAAAAGCAATATTAAGATATATGTTACCTATAAAACCTGTTTCAGAATTTACTTCCGTTTTATTTCGAAATAAATTTGCTGAATTATTTTTTTCTAAATTTGTTAAATATTCTATTCCATCAGGACTATAACCTTGTGCTGCTTTTTTTGCTGCTTCCTCTGCTACTTTTTGTTTTAATATTTGTTCATTTTCTATTTCTTTTTTAATTACATCATGTTGATTTTCTCCAGTTAAAATATAAAAAGTATCTGAACCAATTTTTGTTTGTTCGGGTGTAGTTTTACTACTTTTAAAGAAAAGCTGATTGAGATTATTTGTTAATTTATATAATAATGTATGAAAATTTTGAGGATTTCCTACTTTGTTAAATTTTTCAACAACAAAATAGAATGCTTTAACAAATTCTTTAGCATTTGTAATAATATCAGTATTTAAATCAATATTAAGATCATATGGTGGATCAACTTGTTTAAATCCAATAGTATCTAATAGTTTTTGTCCTATTGGGTCTTCATCACCTGTTCCAACATTTCGAAGTAACTTATAAATAATTTCTGCTTCATCATTATAAGGATTAAGTGTTTCATTTTCATTGCCATCATTTATTCCTTCAAAATCTATACCTTTAGCCCATAATGGATTAGTAATAAGACATACTGTTGGATCAATAGATACTTGTAAAGGATGAGCTAAACATAATAAAGCTTCTGCTGGTTTAGAATTAGCAGGATCATATGTGTTTGATTTAGTAGATAATGTTATAATAGGGGTAGATTTTTCATTACTACCAGCATGTAATAAAACATAACTATTTAACATATCTATAAAACTTTCTAAAGTAATATAACCTTGTATATTTCCTGCTTGAAATCCATCTGTTGTATCATTATTTGATAATAAATAACTAAAAACAAACATATTATAGGGAGTTCCTAAAACTGATTCACTAGGTTGAAAGGTGAAATGATTACCATTAAGATCTCTAAAATTAGAAATACATATGTTATATAAACTTTTACACAATCCTGCTAGTTTATTTTTTGAATAGAAACTTTTAGTAGCTTCTATAATTGAAGGTGTTTGACTAAGTTCAGAAGTATCTCCTATATTCTTTTCTGCTGCATTATTTAAATCAAAAGGAAGATAACCGGCTTTTAATGATTCCATTATTTCACCAACAGAAATAATTGTTGTTGTACAATCATATCCACCATCCATTCTAGCAGTCCAGTTATAATTTTTTACATAACCATACATTGCATCATAGTTATGATGTTTCTTTATTGAAAGTTCATATATCTCAAGCCATACTTGTTCTCTTGTTTTTCCACCTTTTAAAACACCATCATAAAATTCAATATTATTTTCAATTTTACCATTTTCATTTAAATAAGGTGCCCAACCCCACTCTACCAATACAGTATAACCTGGGCGCATATATAATAATTCTAGATCTTCTAATTGTTGAATATTATGGCATGAAAAATTTACTGTTACTTCTCTTAATGAACCATAAGCTGATTTAGATTTAATATCAATTGATTTAATACCAGGCATTGGTTTAATACCTGCTGTACCTGCTTTACGTTTAGGGTCATTATATGATCTTAATGATGGAGAAAAATTACTATATGCTTTAGAAACATCACCAACTCCTTCTCTTAAATTTTTATTATTTAATACACCACCTTGTAAAATGTATTGATTAGCTAAAGTATCTTTACCTTCCACATTAACACTAGATGTCATTCTAATCCAAGAACTACGAGAATTAGCATGAATTATAGCATCTGGTGTTCTTAATTTAAGAGCATTTTGTCTAGCGTTTAATTGTGCTTGGACAGAAAGTTGAAGTGTATTACGAAATATTGACATAACATTATCTGGTTATATTATATTGGGTATATAATGATATAACAGCGTTTAAATTTGTTGGTATACGTAATTGTGTACCGGGTTCTGGGAATAATGAGCCTTTAGTAATATTGTTGTTAGCTATAGATATTATCCACCATAAGGTACTATCACGATAATAAGAATAGGCTAAATTATCAAGTCTATCTCCTATAGTTGTAATAACATATTCATCTGTTTCAGATAAGGGTATATTAGGGTAATATTTTTGTTTATAATATTGTCTACCCGTTATTGGCTTTATTTCTATAATTGGGTTATCGTAGCGATTCATATAATTAATTATTAATCTGCTTTAAAATATGTTATTAACTCTGGTACTGATTTTGGGGTATTACTTGTATTATTTTTAGTTGATACAGCAGGTAAATTAATATGTCTATAGAAGCCTTCGTTTGCTTTATATTCTGGTAGTTTGGTCTGTATTATAGTAAAACTAAATGTTGCTCTAATTAGCATTGCTAATTTAGCATCTATATCCCAACTAGTTTCATCTGGTATTTCGTAGCTTAAATTATTTAAAATAGCATATTCACCTTTAATATGGTTACCTACATTAAGTTTTATTATTACACCTCCTAACAAACCACTTTCATTATAAGCACCAGCGGTTGTTGATGCTAACTGACCTAATGCTCTATATTTTTCAACTAATTGTTCTTTATTAAAGCAAGGTATATCTAAACTAAATCCAATATTACGTTTACCTTTACTATATGTATAGAAGCTTTCTGAACGGCCAGCATAATTATATTCATTCCAAGTAGCATCAAAAGTATCTCTAAATCCTTTTATATATGATGAAAATATAATTGGATCTTCAGTTTGATTAAATGGATTTATTATTCTAAATACAACTGATAGAATGTTTGGATCGTATCTATTAGCTAAATCCATTGTTTTTTTACCATTAAGATAAGCTTTAAAATTAGGATTATTAGATGATTTTATTTGTTGTAAAATACCTTGAACATTATATCGTTGATTATTAGATTGTTCTTCTATTATTTTTTGTAATTGAAGATATTTACTTACGGTATTTGATGTATTATAATTTACAGCAGAAGGAGTTGTTAATGTTCTACCCCCATTACTAATATTATTTTCAGTTAAATAAGCATCACTTCCAAAATTAGCTGTAAAGTAATCTTTAGATACTCCTAAATCTTTTGAATAATCAACTGTAGGTACTCCTGGTGCTACTCTTTCTTGGGTAGGCTGTAGGTTAAACCCATTACTTGTTACATCAAAACGTCTAATAGTAGTAAGTCCAACACCATAAACTGATCCAGGACCCCCACCATATCTATCAATAATTAAATCTTGTGGTTGTAGTAATGGAGATGTTGGTAAAAGAGGATTTGTACCTCTACCTATAGCTCTATTAAATACATTTACAGCACCTAAAATAGCATTTATAGTACCTAAAATAACATTTCCACTTCTAGGATTACTAATACCTGGTTTAATTAATTTCTTTTTTAAATCAAGTAATCTATTATTACCATTTTTGTTGTTATTATAAGCAACAGCTAAATACTTAGTATTATCATCTTGTACAGGTGATAAACCATGACGCTCAAAATGAGTGCCAAAAGCATTTACTGGTATTTGTGCTAGTGTATTTTTACCATCGTTATATATACGAGTAGGACCAGGTAATAGTTGATTAAAAGCATTAAAACCTAATGTTAATAATCCTCCTAATAATCCAAATCCATTTAGATTAACTGTTCTAGTTTCAAGTTTTGGATTAGTTAATTGTAATCCAATTTGACGTTTAATAAATAAAGGTCCTTTAGGTTTATCATTAAAGAATTTCTTAATTCTTAATGAATCCTCTTTAGATGCTTTATTAGCTAAAGTCCATCCACCTCTAATAAACCCATCATCAGATGAACTAGTAGATAGCCTATTAGGAATAGGTGCAGTGATATATGGTTGACCACTGTTTCCATCCCCTTGACGGTCATGTCCATATTTAAGAGACTTAAGATCCGTTTTTAGCTTTACTAGTTTTGAGCCTGGCATTTACTATTTAGTTGGTAGTGTGCTAAGATATGATCCTTTGCCTGGTTTGTATTTGCTTTTAATATCGTCTAATTTTGATGGAGTTGGTTTCATTCCTTTAAGTCCATTAGTATTCCACTTAACGTTAGGTGTACCTGTTGTTGAGTAAGTGTTATGTAATGAAGCTGGAGGAGTTGGGTCAACACCAAATGTAACTGGTTTGTTGCCTCTAAGACTTAAAACCATGTTTTTTAGATTTGATAAAATTCCTTTTGTTGCCATTGTATTGTTGTTTTATATAAATATTTAATTGTTATGCTACTTTGTATGATGTTTTCATCATTTGTGCTGTACCTGTTTCCATTTGACTACCTACAGCGGTACCTATTTGTCTACCATCAACGTGTAATGCGAATTGTGGAGTTGCTTGTGGTCTATTTAATATTCCATTTATTACCCCATCAAAATATGATTTAAAATCATCTATGGATGGTTGTTGATTATAATTAGCCATTGGACCATATTTATTAAGTGGTTCTTTATTGATGTTAGGTGATACTGCTAATCCATCTCCTTTAGCTGTTATTGCTGTGGCACCAAAATTATCAATAACAGTAAATGGACCTTTACTTGAAGGTGCTATACCATCATTTACATTTTGAGCATCTGCTTTCGCTTTATCAGTAGCAGCACTAGTAGCACTACCTATTGATGATAAGGCTGCAATAATTGCAATAGCACCAATTCCTAAAGTAACAGCGGCTGCTGTTGCAGCAGCACCTACAGATGCTATTCCTAATTCTACAGCCATTGTTGCTAATCCACCTATAGTTTTAGCTAATGATACAGTTGCTAAAGCAAATATAGCTGTTTTAACTAAAAAAGCATGTTTAGCAAGTGAAGCCATCATATCTACGAATCCACTAAAGGGACCCGTAAGCATTTCAGCAAGTATTACTTTAAGACTATCAAAAGTAGCTGCTAATTTTTCAGCAGCTGCTTGTTGTTTAAGATTTACCATTAACGAATCCGTCTCAGATAAGCCTCTTTCTTTAGCTATTGCTAATTGTTCTTGAGCTGATTTATCAGATACGTCTCCTAATTTGTTAAATGTTTCTTGTTTAGTTAGCATATCTGCTACTTCATCTCTACTTAAACCAAAAGCTTCAGCTAATGATTTTTGAGCGATAACATTCATTCCTTGGAAGTCAGCTAAACTACCAACTTGATTAGCTAATTCTTGTGTTAATGTAGTTTGATCACCTGTTAAAGCAGCATAACGAGCTTTTTCTAAATTAATTTGTTTACCTGTTAATAATTCTGCTTTTAATTCGTTTTCAATTGATGATTCAAAATTAAGTAATGATTCACCAACTTTATCTACTTGTTCTAAAGTAGTACCTAATGCTTTAGCTTGAGTAACTGCTTGAGCTAATGCAGCTGGGTTTTGTTGAAATTTAGTTGTAATACCAGCACTTAATTTCCCAATTTCTTGAAGAACTTGTCTAGCATTTACCTGTATACCAGTAGATTTTTGTGTTGCTATTATACTTGAAGCAATAGTTTTATTAGTGTCTTCTAGAGACATATTATTTAATAAACCTAGCTTATATATCTTAGTAGATTCTTCTGCCGATAGACCCATTTGATTGGTCATAGCAGCAAATTCGTTTGTAGTAGCAGCTCCTAAATCTACAGATAATCCTAATTGAGCATTTGATTCACCTATTGCTTTAGTAATCTGCCCAGCAGTATATGCATTGTTTGAAAATTGGTCTCCTGAGAATTTAGCAGCATTTGTCATCTCATGGATCTGATTTACAGACATTCCTAATTGACGAGAAGTATCTACAAATACCTTATCAAATTCTAAAAATATATCAAATGCTTTCTTTATGTCATTAAAACCAGATTTAACTGCTTTTAAGGCTAATGCAAATCTAACTAAAGGATCTTCTAAAGCTTCTGTTAAACCTTTTTTAATAATTGGAAATAATTCTTTAAATCCAACTTTTCCGTTATCAGCAGCTTCTCTTAAATCATCACTCATTTCCTTTATAATCTCACTACTTATACCAAATTTTGAAAGGGTTCCTGTTATACCTTCAAACACAGCCCCCATTGCTCCTAAATTCTTTGTAATTTTAATTTCTTGTTGGAGTCTTTTTTCATTTTCTGCTACTATAACTTGCAAACCATTGTTCAAAAAATCACCAACTTCTTTATTAGCATCTTGCAATGCTTTTTGTTCTTTTTGTAAAAAAGATATTCTATCAGGACTATTACTAGCATTTTTTAACTCATTTTCTACACTTGCTAAACTTTCTTCATTAATCCTATGTGCTAATTCTAATCTTTGTTTTTCCTGTAATAACTTTTTTCCTTGAGTTTCTAAATCTTTTTTACTTAATTTAGAAATATCATCTTGATCATATTTTAATTTATTAGCAATGCTAGAAATATTAGAGTATGATTTTTTAGTAAGACTTAAAGCATTATTTTGGCCTTTTAACTCAAGAAGTACTCTAGTTAAAGATTCAGATAAATAACTAACATCAGAATTTATATTAGAAAATTCTTTACGCATTTGTTGCAAGTTTTTACGAGCAGCATCCATACCACCAAATCCTTTAACAAAGGCATCCATATTAGGGATGCTAATGTTTTGCAAATCTTTGTATAATTGCTTTAATTCGTCTAATTCTTTAGGAGATAAATCAGCCATAATGTTTTATTGTTGCGTCGTATAAATATAAAAAGCGCCTATTTTTTAGGCGCCTTTGATGTATAAGTCGGTTGTTTTGGAGCTATGTCGGGACGTGGTAAATCTTTACTGCTTTTATTTTTAAGCATATTATTTTGCTTATCCATTTCTTCCTTTTGTTTATCGTAATGTTCCTTTAATGTTTCAAAAGTAAATCTACGTAACCAAATAGGCATGTTATAAACAGTAGGCCAATCATAACCGCCCTGTCCATTAAATACAATTTCGTGTATTTGTTTAAATAAGTATAATCTATACTCCTGAGTCAGGCCAAAAAAAGTTAAGACTAATTGGAATGTCTATGCCCTCCCCAACATAATCTTCATCTTGAGGAATAAATTTCATATTAACATCTGGTGATATTGTAACATAATATTTACGTAATGCTCTAGCATCAGGTGCTAATAATGCATTATCAACAAAACTACGGATTGATTTAATATCACGATCTCCATTAACTGATGTAATCATATATTTTAAACGTGTTGTTAAATCTGTTGAGCTATTTGGATTAACTTTTTGTAAACCTTTAATTTCAGTTTCAATTTTTTGTTCATCACCATGCGTTAAAATTTTAAATGTTACTGTATTACCTGAATTAGGTAAATTAAAAGTAAATTCATTTGTACCTGATTTAAATAAAGATTCATCAACTATTTTTTCAGTTAATTGTGTTAAATCAACAATAACTTCTTTACCATTATGGGTAATAGTATAATCTTTACCATATCCTAAAATACGAGCAGCAATTAGTAATGCATTTTTATCACCAACTAATAATTCATTATAATCTATATCAGTAACGATAAGTGCTTTTAATAATTTATCAATTACTGTGCCTTGACGGATGTAATTAGCATTTGTAAGAATATCTTCATGAGCCGCGGTCATGTATTTCATTTCAATTTCACCTTTAGATAGTGGTGATTCTTTAGGATACAATAAACCTTTTGAAGGTAATGTAACTATTTCGGTTGGAATTTTAAATTCTGCCATATAACGTTTTTATTTGTTGTATATATAAATATATGCAAAAAAAAAGCGTTAACCAAATAGGCTAACGCTCTTTA
>OCVQ010002731.1_pt1 | contig 11167 bp, 18 predicted proteins | sample 1539061 | NCBI WGS metagenome assembly OCVQ01 (sample SAMEA3355526, study PRJEB22509) | marine metagenome | biome: marine; feature: river plume; material: water | place: USA | collected 2010-08-08 | depth 0.5 m | reverse complement strand
ACTTACTGAAGAGGAGATTCAAGAATATAATAGAAACCTTTAACACCAAAGAGAATGGGTAAATACTTAAAGCAAGGATTTGTAAGAGAGTTGGAATGGCAACTTAATAGAGAAGAAATCTCCTACTCAAAATGGTAGAGTTGATGGAAGAAGAATGCATCAAGAACTATAAGAAAGAAACCTTTAATAATAAATAAGATGAGCAAAAACAATTTATTCGTAACCATCGTGACCGCATTGCTTGTCACGCTGAAACTGACCTCCGTCATTGATTGGTCTTGGTTGTGGGTGTTCTCACCTGCTCCAATTAGTTTCGTGATTGGATTCATCAAAGGATTCGTAAAGTCAGTACGGAAACACGCTAATTAAAAGAACTGACCCCACCCCTTACCCATAAGAACAAGGCGAAGTAGGCTCTGCAAAGTACACGCAGTTAATGGGGTCTTTTTTTAACCTTTAACACCAAAGAGAAATGAGCCACAATCGTCACAAAAATGAGCCGAAAGCGTGACAACATATCAAATGGTAATGTGTCATATGTTAAACAAAATGACGGGATGTTGCATCATTAAACGCACAAACGCCCGTCAATGATGGGAAAAGAAATCAAATTAAACATTGACAACCGACAAACATTCGTCAACCTAACCATTCACACAATGCCCGATTCACCATCACCGAAAAAACGTCCATGGTTGCAGGGGTCCGGCTTTGCCCGTGGCCGCAAATCGCAGAATTCTAAATTCTACGAATCAACCGCATGGCGCAAACTGCGTACAATGTTTATCCGAACCAATCCCGTGTGCATTGAATGCGGACGTGCCGGTGCGGTCGTGGATCATATCGTCCGCGTGAATGATGACCCGGACCGGGCGTTGGAATGGTCGAATTTACAAACGATGTGTCATCGTTGTCACAATGCTAAATCGGGCCGTGAGGCGCATAATAAATGAACGAGGAACTTACAAAATTAGATTTGTTCGTTGGGAACATTCCCCGCGTTGTATTCACGATACATGAGGATTTCTCGGTCGTGTTCAATGGTACGGAATTGTTCTATGCCGACGATCGCCGAACCGCCGTCAATTGGTTGGAAAATTATTTGCAACGGGTAGGGGGGGGTGAAATCTAAAAATGAAAACGTTGATTCATCGACGCCCCCATGGAAAACACACGAAGTCAAAATTGGGATTGGAAAAAGGATGTTATAACATTGATGTTTGAACATGAAAAAAAATGGATACATATATTCGACGCAATCATCGTTGTGGGGTGAACCCGAACCAATTGGTTTTGGAAATGATGAATTTTGCGTTCGCGCAATTGACCGCAAATTGGCAAACAAAACAATCAAGGGGAATCATTATTCCGGTACCATCGTGCAGGGTTCCTTTGTTCATTTGGGCGTATTCATGAATGATGAATTCGTTGGCGCATTGCAATTCGGTCCGGCCATGAACCCCGCGTCTTGTTCGTCGGTTGTGGCCGGAACGCAACAGGACCAATATCTTGAATTGAATCGCATGTGGTTGTCGGATGTCGCGCCCCGAAATTCCGAATCAATGGCGGTTTCGTATTCGGTGAAATTCATCAAACGAACATTGCCCCGCGTGAAATGGATTCAATCATTTGCGGACGAACGTTGCGGTGGTTTTGGGATTGTGTATCAAGCGTGTTCGTTTGATTTCTACGGAATGCACACCAACACGTTTTGGGAATTAGATGGCGAATGGTACCATAACAAGGCGATGACGACGCGGGACCAAACGAAGGTGTCGCCGCGCGAACGGGTGTTGCAACAAAACGCCGACCGCGCCATCCCGCACACATTGCGACAATTCCGATACATCAAATTCATTGATCAACGATGGAAAAAGAATTGCAATTTGAAACAACAACCATATCCAAAACACTACGATGATGGCAGGTAGAAAAAGAAAACCAACGGAAATGTTGAAGGCGTCGGACACGTTTCGACCGGACCGCCATGCGGGAAAAATGGAAATGCCGGTGACGGCACCAACACCGCCAACACAATTGGACGGGGTGTCGTCCGAGGCGTTTGAATTCCTATCCGCCAAATTGGTTGGGTTGGGTGTCGTGTCCGAATTGGACCGATACGCATTGCAAATGTTTTCGGATGCGTGGGAGGATTACGTTGCGGCGCGAAACATCATCCGCCAGCATGGACCGACGTATGCGACGACAACGCCGGCGGGCGACACGATGTTCCGTCCGCGTCCGGAATTGTCAATGATGCAAAACGCATGGGACCGGTTGAAAAAGATGTTGCCGGAATATGGATTGACGGCCGCGTCGCGGGCGAAGATTGACGCCAAAGAACAGGTGGAGGACATTGATGATTTGTTGGCATGATTGACACGACGAAGGGCGAACGCGCCGTGAAATTCATTGAACGCATTTGCACGCATGTGAAGGGCGATTTGTCGGGGAAACCATTTTTGTTGGAACCATGGCAACGTGAATATTTGATTCAATTGTTCGGAACGATTGGTCCGGATGGATTGCGCCAGTACCGCACGTCGTTCGTGTTTTTGCCGCGTAAAAATGGCAAATCGAATTTGATTGCCGCGATTGGTTTGTACCTATTATTCGCCGACAATGAACCGGGCGCGGAAATCTACGTTGCCGCGGCCGACCGCGAACAGGCGAACGCAATATTTGAGGTTCAAAAACAAATGGTTTTGAATTCAACGTTGTTGCGCGACAAATGCAAAATTTATCGCAATTCGATTGTGTTGAACGGCACGAATTCGTACATCAAGGCGATCAGCGCGGACGCATCGACGAAACACGGATTTTCAGCGCACGCCGTGTTGTACGATGAATTGCATTCCGCCCCGAACCGCGAATTGTGGGAGGTGTTGACGACATCGGTCGGTGCGCGTTCACAACCATTGGTTTTGGGCATATCAACCGCCGGGATTGACCGCGGTGGGTTGTGCATGGAATTATACGAATACGGCAAACGCGTTCGCGATGGTGTGATTGACGACAAAACGTTTTTGCCGGTTATTTATGAGGCACCGATGGATGCGGACCCGTTCGACGTTGAAACGTGGCGCACGGCAAACCCTAATTTGGGCGTGTCCGTCCGCATGGATTATTTCGAACGGATGGCGGCCGAGGCGCGAATCCTACCAACGTCGGAAATCGCATTCAAACAATTGCATTTGAATCAATGGGTGTCATCATTCGACGGCTGGGTGACGGATTCCGATTGGATGTTGTCGGCCGGTGATGTGGACATGTCCGAATTGGCCGGTGAACCCTGTTTCGGCGGTTTGGATTTGGCGGCAACGTCCGACGTGTGTTCATTCGTGTTGGTGTTTCCGCGCCCGGATGGTTCGGTGAGGGTATTGCCGTGGATGTTTGTTTCGCAGGCGGCCGTGGACCAACGCCGTGGACGCACCGGTGCATCATACGATGCGTTTTCCGCCGCGGGTGAACTAATTGTCACGGACGGAAATTCGACGGATTACGACGTCATTTTCACGCAAATGTCGAAATGTGCGGACATGTTCGATATCCGTTCCGTCGCATTCGACCGCTGGAACTCATCGGCGTTGGTTCAACGATTGATGGACGCCGGGTTTGATATGGATCCGTTCGGACAGGGTTTCGCATCGATGTCCCAACCAATCAAACAAATGGAAATTTTAATCAAACAAAAGAAATTGAACCACGGCGGTCACGGGATGTTGCGTTGGATGGCATCGAACATTCAAACGAAAACGGATGAGGCGATGAATATCAAATTCGTCAAATCAAAGTCCGGGGACAAAATCGACGGAATGGTTGCGTTGGCAATGGCCGTCGGTGAATGGATGACAAACGACAATGACAACGCGGGCGGTTCCGTATATGAAACAAATGATATTCGATTTTTATGAAACAACAATTTGAAAATGAACGTGCAACGATTGATTCGTTCAATGAATTGTTCAACGATTTAGTCGCGGAACATAATTGCAAAATGATATCCTATGAATTCACCGAACAACAACACGTCGAACAATATGGCCGTCGGCGTTTTTCGTCCTATTATTCATTCACTAATTGCCGCAAACACCATGCACACAAACGAAAAAATTGAACACGTCATTGAACGTTTGGAGGATTTGTTGATATCTAAAAACAACACCTATGGCGATTCCCTACAAAACCCCGTGCGGATATTCTCGAAACTGGACCGCATGGATTCCATTTCCGGGCGCATTGACGACAAGTTGTCGCGCATTGCGGCGGTTGGGATTACGGATGAAACGAAGGACACCCTGTTCGATTTGATGGGGTACATCGTGCATTTGATTATTGTTTTTGAGGATGAAAATATTTGATTTCGGTCAAAACATTGATTTTTTTATTCAAATGTGAAATATTTTGTTCATGGGTATTGTTGGTTTAACATTTTGTTGTATGTTTACATCAACAAACAAATACAAACAAAAACAACGAAATCATGAAAACTTCAATCTTCTCACAAACAAAAAAGAACGGACTGGGAATCGAAAACGGAAATCAAGTTTCCGTTGAATTGAACCGATATGCAAATGGCTTTTGGCCAGTTTCATGGAATGGTTATACCCACGAATATGAATTGTTGGTTGACGGCAAGGTGACAATGACATTTCGTGCAACATTGAATGGTGCGAAAAAAATGGCAGAAAAGATTTTGATGGATGAGTGGATTGCAAAAAATCCTTGGTAAACCAAACTGGGCCGTCCATTAGGGCGGCCCTTTTAAAAACACAAACGACGATGAAAACCGAATTGACCGAATTGGCCCGTGCATGGAACATGTACATGAATCCAAAAACCGAAAACGAATTCAACGACGCCGAACGGGTGTTGTTGAGGTTCCACAAAAAATACGGAACGATTGATGTCGCAACAATTCGTTCGTTGATCAGTTAGGCGCAAAATGGAGTTTTGGTTGAACGTCGCCAAACTGGTTGGGGACCCTTTCGGGGGTCCCTTTTTCGTTTATGAACACAACGTTCCGTTCCCGTCGGGATGTGTTTTTATTTTTTTTTCTTCCGCCCCCTTACAGGGGGACGGAAAAAAAAATAAGAAACGACACGCGTCCCGAATGCCGTGGCAATAGTTTTCAACACACAACCAATGGTTCGGTTTTTTCATTATTTTTGTGATGCGCGCAAATTATATCCATGGCAAACGAACAACAAACATTGTTTGATCGTGTTCGGGCGGTGTTTAGAGCATCCCCAAACAACCCATCAACGTCGTTGAACAAACCGGCATCGTGGTTGTTCGATGCATTCGGTTCATCCAAAACGGGCGTTCCGGTCAACGAGAATTCCGCCATGCAATTTTCCGCGGTATGGGCCGCGGTGCGAATCCTATCCGAAACCATCGGTTCAATGCCGTGGCACGTTTACCAAACCGACGGACAATCACGTTTCATTTCCAACGAACACCCCATCGGGTCGTTGATTAAACATCCGAACCCAATGATGACGTCATTGGTGTTCCGTGAAACGTTGATGGCGCATTTGTGTTTGCATGGCAACGGATATTGTGTCATCGAACGCGATGGTTCGGCACGTCCCACGAAATTGATTCCAGTCCATCCGGACCGCGTACAAATCAAGGTTGTTGATGGGGAGAAATTCTACCACGTCGACCAAAAAATCGTGTACACGGATTTCGAAATGATTCACGTTTGCGGATTGTCGTTTGACGGCATCCGTGGCAAATCACCATTGGCGGCGGCAAAGGAAACGTTTGGCATTGGATTGGCCGCAAACCAATTTGGTGCGGAATTCTTCGGTAACGGCGCGAACGTCGGGGGAATGTTAGTACACCCCGGACGTTTGACGGACGACGCATACAAGCGTTTGAAACACTCATGGCAAACGGCCAACGCCGGTTTGGGCAATGCACACAAGACCGCGATTTTGGAGGAGGGGATGAAATTTGAAAAAATGACCATCCCGCCCGATCAAGCGCAATTCCTACAAACGCGCAAATTCCAAACGGAGGAGGTCGCGCGGTTTTTCCTAATCCCGCCCCACATGTTGGGCGATTTGTCCGCGTCATCAACGCGCGCAAATATCGAGGAGCAGGGAATTCAGTTTGTCCGCAACACGATTCGTCCATGGGCGGTTCGGATTGAGGAGGAATTCAACAACAAATTGTTCCGGATGGACGAGCAGGATTCGTATTTCATCCAGTTCAATTTGGAGGGTTTGTTACGCGGTGACATCAAATCACGATACGACGCGTATTCAATCGGCCGTCAATGGGGTTGGTTGTCCGTGAACGACATCCGCAAATCCGAAAACCTCAATGACATCGAGGGCGGCGATGTGTATTTGCAACCGCTGAACATGGCGAATGCGTCAATCGATAATCCCGACGAAAATGCCGTGGGATAATTACCCGAAGGCGGCGTCGGATAACGCACAACGCGCGTTGGATTTCAAGGAATCCAATGGTTCAAACTGCGGTACCGCCGTCGGTTGGAACACCGCGCGCATTCTCGCGAATCGCGAAATGGTTTCACATGACCGATTGCCCCGCATCTATTCGTTTTTATCGCGTGCGAAGGTGTACGACCAAGGGGATTTCGTCGATAGTGACGGGAAAGAAATTTGCGGTTCCATCATGTACGCCGCGTGGGGTGGCGACGAAATGCGTGAATGGGCTGAAAAAACAATTCAAGAGATGGACAACACGCAACAACGCGCCGCCGGCGAACGCGTTTCGTTTGATTATGACGACACGTTGACGATTGATGCGGGCGCAAACCTATTGATTGTCGAACAAAACGATGGTTCGGAAATCTATATCATTTCGGCGCGCGAGGATGATGCCGAAATTTTAGCGTTTGCCGACGCCAATGATGTCCCGGCATCGAATGTATTCGCCGTGGGTAGTAACGACGCCAAAATCGCTAAAATCGCCGAATTGGGCATTGTTCGTCACTATGACAACAACGCCGACGTGATTGACGCATTGGATGGTGTGGGTATTTTGGTTGCACCCGACGCGGTTGCCGAACCCGACGCCGCACCAATGGTTGAGGAAAAGGCCGCACCGGACGAACTGGAAATTGGCGATTTCGTACGTTGGAAATCCGGCAACGGGTACGCATACGGACGCATCATTGAAATCAACGCGGACGGCGAATTGTCATCCGATTCGGGATTTGTTGTCACCGGTACGGCGGACAACCCCGCGGCATTGATTCGCATTTATGAATTCAACGCCGATGAGGGCGCGTACATGGAACGCACCCCCGTTTTGAACGTTGTTCATTTGTTCGCAACATTGGAAAAGTTTGACGCCGAGGTCCGCAACAATGTTCCCGTGATGGAACGTCGTTCGACGGAATTTCGCGCGGAACTGGATGGCGAAATCGTCCGCGGGTATGCGGCCGTTTTTGATTCACCATCCGAGGATTTGGGCGGGTTCATTGAATACATCATGCCGGGCGCATTTGATGATGTGTTGAATGATGACGTCCGCGCATTTTACAATCATTCCGATTCGTTTTTGTTGGGCCGTGCATCGTCCGGGACATTGCGCGTATGGCAAGACGAAAAGGGATTGGGTTATGAGGTGAAAATGCCAAATACGACATACGCAAACGATTTGATTGAATTGATGCGCCGCGGTGACGTCAACCAATCGTCGTTCGCATTTTTGGTCGGACGCGATCGTTGGGAAAAACGCAACGGAAAAAACGTCCGTATCATTGAAAAGGTTTCACGATTGATTGATGTGTCGCCGGTAGTCCTGCCCGCCTACCCCGCCGCAACGTCCGGGCTTGCCCAACGTGAACACCACGATGGTGAGGTTGAACGGCCAAACCTTCGTGATTTTATTTTAAGAATAACTAAACTTGAAAACTGAATCATGAATTCAATCCAATTGCGCGAAAAACGCGCCGCCTTGGTTAACGAATTGAATACAATCGTTGCCAGCGCACAAGCCGAAGGCCGTTCAATGAACGCCGAGGAGAACCAAAAGTTCGACAACATCGAAACCGATGTTCGTGGTATCAAATCCGAAATCGAGCGCATTGAGCGCGCCGAGGAATTGAAGCGCGAATTTGCCGCCAAAAAAGAGGAGCGCGCAGAGGTTGCAGAGCGTCAAGCCGTTACCAAGGGCGAGGCATTCAGCAAGTACCTTCGCCGTGGTATGGGTGGTTTGAACGCCGAGGAGCGTCAAGCGATGATGGAGGTTCGCGGAACCGACCCCCAATTGACTACCCCCGACGCCGATGGCGGTTTCCTTATCCCAGAGGATTTCAGCAACGCCCTTGCGGTTGCAACGAAATTCACCGGTGAGGTTGAGCGTTTGGCACAGGTGTTGAACACCAATAGCGGTGCAACGTTGCCTTATCCAAAGGTCAATGACACATCAGTCGTTGCGGCTATCCTTTCCGAGGGTTCCGCCGAATCGGTTTCCGACATGACCTTCGCCGCCTTGAACTTGGGTGCCTACACCTATTCTTCAAAGGTTGTCAAGGTTTCATACCAATTGATGCAGGACAGCGCGTTCAACCTTGACCAATTCTTGGTTGACACGTTGGGCCAACGTATCGCACGCGGTACGAACGCACACTTCACCACCGGTACCGGTTCTTCACAACCTACGGGTGTAATCACCGCGGCATCTTCCGCCCTTACCGCGGCATCCGCCACGGCTATCACGGCGCAGGAGATTCTTGAATTGATCCATAGCGTTGACAAGTCGTATCGCAATAGCCCCAAATTCGCTTTGATGGCTAACGACAACACGATGGCCGCCATCCGCAAACTTGGTGTCGGTTCATCTAACGACTTCCCCGTATTCATCCCGTCAATGTCCGCCGGCGAACCCGATCGTATCTTCGGTGTTCCCGCGTATGTGAACAACGACGTGGCCGACATCGCAACCGGTGCCAAGCCTATCGTTGTGGGTGACTTCGACAAGTACGTCGTTCGCAATGCCGGAGGCGTTCAAATGTTGCGTTTGAACGAGCGTTACGCTGATTCATTGTTACTCGGATTCATCGCTTACTCTCGTAAGGATGCCGGTTCAATCGATGACGCCGCATTCCGTTACATCACGATGGCCTAATCGATGATGGAGGTTGAATTCATTCAACACGTTGTTGGTAAAGGGTTCGCGTTCCCCGTTGGGGAGCGCGTAACCCTCCCCAACGATGTTGCGGAACAACACATCGCCGCGGGACACGCAATCCCCGTGGCTAAACCTGCGGCGCAACGCGCCGAACGTGCCATCAAAAAGAAAGGCGAAAAGCGATGAGCATTTCAATCATCACCCCCGCGGTTTCGGAACCATTGTCGTTGACCGACGTGAAGGAATTTTTGCGTGTCGACCATACGGACGACGATACCACGTTGGGCATCATGATTTCCGCCGCGCGTCAATTGTGCGAACAATACACGCGGCAAATTTTGATGACGACAACCATTGAGGAATTTTACGACATGTTCCCGGATTACACGCCGGCCGATAAGGACATCATATATTTGTCCCGCGGTCCCGTGCAATCGGTTTCGTCCGTGAAATACATCGATGACGCGGGTGATGAAAAAACGATTGCCACCAATAAATATCGGACAGATTTGATTTCGCAACCATCGCGAATCATTTCCGAGGATGGGTGGTTTAGCACGAAAGACACGACCAACGCCGTGATTGTTGAATACGTCGTTGGCTATTCGTCCGCATCCGATGTCCCCGCACCATTGCGGCAGGGGATGTTGTTGGTCATTGCGGACATGTACGAAAATCGGATTGATTCGGTCAAGCGTTTGCCGACCGCATCCGAATATTTGTGGAACCCGTTTCGCGTGTTTACGTTCTAATGAATCCGGGGGACCTTGATCAGCGCATCACGATTCAAACATTGAGTGAGGCGGCCGATGATTTCGGCCAACGCATTCAAACGTTTTCGTCGTTGGCGAATATTTGGGCGAAGGTAGAGGAACGCCGCGGCGGTGAGGCCGAAAAGGGAAATCAAATTGTCGCCACGAAAGTGGTTGATTTTTTGATTCGTTACAAAACGGGATTGAATGAACGGATGCGTATTTTGTACAACGGGCAAACGTACAAAATCCAAACAATCATCAATGAGGACGCACGAAAGGCGTTCATGCGTATAACCACGGAAATCACCGATTGATGGCACGGAATTACACGGCAAAGGGTGGCGATGTGTCCGGAATCGGAATCGATTCAAAGGAATTGCAACGCGAATTCCAAAAGGTTATTTTGGAACTGGAAAAGTTCGGAAACAAATTGGATGCAAAACAATTGGGCGACATTCAACGTCGTTCGTTGTTTATCACACGCGACGCGATGAAATCGAACATCAAGGATTTTAAGGATGGCGAATTCAAGGTGTACCGCAATGGCGGTTTGTATGCCGAAATCACGGCGGGTCAATTGCAAAATTCAATTGGTATTCGTAAATCAAAAACACGCAATTCACGATTGACAACGGGATATTGGGTTGGGCCAATCGTGAAGGGCGCATTCAAGGATCCCGAAAAGGGCGGTTGGTTTGCGCATTTCCTAAACTATGGCGGCTTAATTGGCGGAAACAAACGCGATGGTGGCGGTTCACAATATAGGGGCGCAAACAAGGGGTTTGCGGACCGCGCAAAGGCGCAAACAATTTCGCAGGTCGTGGCCTATTTCACGCACAATGCGAAATTGTACATTGAAAAAACATTCAATCGTGTGTTGTCATGATTGGTAAGGTCATCAAATATAAATTCACCAATGATTCAAATTTGAATTCATTGTTTGGTGGTCGTGTGTTCCCCGTTATTGGGGCGCAGGGGCAGGCGAACCCGCTTGCCATTTATGAGGTCGTGAACGTCACGACCGCAATGTCAAAGGATAGTGATTCACACGTCGACGATATGTTGGTGCGGATCACCTTGATTTCGACGAATTATTCCGACGTCCAAAACGGAATCCAATATGTACGAACCGCGTTCGTCCGCATGAATGAAACCATCAATGGTGTGGTGGTTCAGTCGTGCAAATACGATGGCGAACGCGATTTGTTTTCCGAGGACGAAAGAACCTTTGGTTCGCAAATCGATTTGACGTTTCGAGTAATTAAATCCTAAATAAAATGAAAGAGGTCAAACTT
>OCVQ010002728.1_pt1 | contig 11173 bp, 10 predicted proteins | sample 1539061 | NCBI WGS metagenome assembly OCVQ01 (sample SAMEA3355526, study PRJEB22509) | marine metagenome | biome: marine; feature: river plume; material: water | place: USA | collected 2010-08-08 | depth 0.5 m | reverse complement strand
ATTTTAAGGATGTAACTATAGGTGATTTATGCTGTTTGAGTCTCATGTTGAGTGTCAGATTCACTGATATTAGTAGACACATATGGCTTCTTGACACGTCTAGGTGCTGATTTTCTAGCCTCATTACGAGTTTCACATAACAACTTTCCTCCCTTCACACCACTAATTTCTGCTGCGTTTACCTTATGAGAACCTGTATCAACAATTGCTACCTTAAATTCAACATATTCTCCTTCAACCAAATATCTATATTGGTCACTACTCACTTGAATAGCACTATGGTGTGCGAAAATATCAGCACCTTCCATATCACTACCGATTACTGTGAGAAATCCATACCCGGTCTTATTATTAAACCACTTAACACGACCTTCATACACTACATCAGTTCTAGGTTGAGAATCCGCACTCATTGTTATATACTCTATTGTAATTTATTCTTTAAATATATTTATTAAAGTATTTGCGCTACATAAAGATATGATTTACAATATAAAAAATTGAAATGATTTAATATATATAAATACAACCATATTATAAATACTATCATGGTTATTGTTTGTAAAGATGCGTTTACTCAAGATGAATTATTTAACGAACATTTTGAAAAATTTCCATTTCCATTAAGTGACTTTCAAAAATATGCTATAAAAGCGATTGTTGAAGGAGACCATATTCTAGTTACAGCACATACTGGTAGTGGAAAAACATTACCAGCTGAGTTTGGAATAGAACATTTTGTAGCACAAGGAAAAAAGGTGATTTATACATCACCTATTAAAGCATTATCTAATCAAAAGTTCTACGAATTTACCAAAAAATTTCCTCATATATCATTTGGTATTTTAACTGGAGATATCAAATTCAATCCAGAAGCGGATGTATTAATTATGACTACTGAAATTTTAAGAAATACCTTGTTACAAAAAATAAATGAAATCACAAACACAGTCAATGGTTCCAATGTTCCACTACAATTTGAAATGGATTTTCAAAACGAATTAGGTGCAGTAGTATTTGATGAAATTCATTATATTAACGATTTAGACAGAGGTAAAGTATGGGAAGAAACAATCATGTTATTACCATCACACGTCCAATTTATAATGTTATCTGCTACTATTGACAAATCCGAAATATTTGCCAAATGGATTGAGGATGTTAAAACTACTGAATTGATTAAAAAAAAAGTGTATTTGGCACCAACAACTCATAGGGTTGTACCTTTAAAACATTATTTCTACACTACATTACCTCAGGGTCAGTTTAAGCACATAAAGGATAAGGAATTTATTAAATTTATAAATGAATTTCTTCATAAACCAATTGTTCTTAAAGATGACACTACTAATTTTAATAGAGACAATTTCAACAAAGTAAGCAAATTATTATCACATATCAATAAAAATAATTATCGTGTTAGTCCAGCATTTGTATTAAACGAGGTAACCAAATATCTTAATAAGAATGAAATGCTTCCTGCTATTTGTTTTGTGTTTTCTAGAAAATTAGTTGAGAAATACGCCCAAACAATTAACATGTCATTATTTGAAGAAGATTCCACCATTCCATCTACTATTAAACGCGAGTGCGAGCAAATACTTCGCAAATTGCCAAACTTTAAAGAATATATTAATTTGCCAGAATTTGATATGATTACACGTCTTCTTGAAAAAGGAGTAGCTATTCATCATTCAGGTATTATGCCTATATTCAGAGAGATGATTGAATTGTTATTTTCAAAAGGATATATCAAGTTATTATTTGCTACCGAAACATTTGCGGTAGGTATTAATATGCCTACCAAAACAGTTATATTTACTGGATTTGACAAATTTAACGGAACTGGAATGAGAATGATTCATCCACACGAATATACTCAAATGGCTGGTAGAGCTGGTAGAAGAGGATTAGACACAATAGGACATGTTATTCATCTTAATAATATGTTTACATTACCATATATTACAGATTACATGCAAATGGTTAATGGAAATCCTCAAACACTACAATCCAAGTTCCAAATTTCATATAATCTCATTCTGAATTTCCTTCAACATAACAATAATATTTTAGATTTCGCATCAAAAAGTATGTGTAACAATGAAATACAAAAACAAATTAATGGATTAACAACGCATATTGAAGGCTTAAAAATAGAATATGATAATAAATGTTCTAGTCCAACATATGAATATATAAGTAAAAACCCAGAACTATTTGAAAAATATTCGGCATTAGAATGTCAATTAACTAATAATAAACATAAACTAAGAAAACTAGCACAACGAGATATAAATGAAATTCATGATAATGACAAAAATTTTAAACAGCATCTTGAAAAATATAAATTGCTATTACAATCACAATCAGAAATTAAAGATATGGATAATCAAATTTCACTATTAAACGGACACTTTCATAGCAGTATGGATAATATGGTTATATTATTGACTAATTATAATTTCTTAAAAAACAATGATGATTGTAATGGTATTTCACTATGTGATAAAAGTATATATGCTACATATATACAAGAAACTCATTGTCTTGCGTTTACTGATTTATTGGATACATTCAATTATTTTGAAAAATTCACTGCTTGTGAGATTGCTGCTATTCTTAGTTGTTTTTCAAATATCAGAATTAAAGATGATTATAAAATACATAGAACTGATAAATTAACAGATAATGACGAGCTTAACAATGTATTTACATCCATGAGACTTATTTATGACGATTATATCACTGAAGAAATAAGATATAATATTAAATCAACTGATTCACTGGATTGCATATTTGAGCTTGTAAATCCAATCTTAAAATGGTGCGAATGTGAAGATGAATTAGCATGTAAAAGAATTATACAAGAATGCGAATATGAATATGAAATATTTACAGGCGAATTTATAAAGGCGATTCTAAAAATGAATAATATTGCAAATGAATTAAAAAATGTAGCAGAACATTCTGGAAATGTTGCATTTCTTCATAAATTAGCACAAATTCCCGAACTTACCTTGAAATTTATTGCTACTAATCAATCTCTATATGTATAAAAAATATCACATCAAATAATGCAATGATATAAATTTATTTATTTTTATTTTAGATCTTCCATGCATGGTATATTGTTAAAATCCAAATCAAAACATCCCATAATACAATCATCTTCCGTGCAATTATCCAATAATTTTGAATTTTCTAAAAATAATGATATAGTTGTATTGAAAAAAGTGTCTTCATCTATATTGATTTGCTCCTGCATACAAGAACCGTGTTTTTCCCACTCATGAGACCATAGTGTATCATCACATTTATGCCAATACATATTCATATCAGTTAATAATGGACCCGATGGTTCGGTATATGACACAGTTTTACAATATTCTGGATATGATGTGCTATTTATTTGAGGCCATAATCCATGAATCATATAATCGGAACTACACCATTTCTGAGCGGCTAATTCATAATAATTATATACATTTTCTGAATTGGTTATTGTAGATTGCAATAAAAAAATCATAGCTATAATATTTGTAAATGATATCATTTCTATATACAGCGCTAATATTATAATTTATTGCTCCTGTAAAATATGCAATCTAATCTTCTTTTTTAATGAAGCTTCATCATTAAATATAAATACCTTAAATTTATACTTTCCATAATCATTCATATCAAATCTAGATGTTATTCGTGATACAGACTTAATCTTATCTAGATACACGACATATTGATATAATCCATCATTGCGAATAATTTTATCAAATACATAACCATCGTGTTCTTCTTGAGTAATACTTGGATTATTCGTACACATATCTAATAGACTACAGTCATTTTGAATCTTACGAATAGCACGCATTGTAGTATTAATATATTCTAACTTGGACGTCCAAGTATTATAAAATAATTCAAAATTATCTGAATAATCGTATAGTAATAGACTTTTTTGCAATTTTGCCATATTCAATAAATCAACCAATCTACGAATCGGAGAAGTACAATGGATATAAGATTCTATTTTTAACATTTCATGTCTTTTTTTATCATCGTATAAATCATATTGTCCACACGAACTATTCCAAATCTTCAAGAAATTATTCACATTATCTGGTAATGTATCTCGTGACTCTGTATCTTTATTAAATTGAACTGACCTATAAATACCAGTATTATGCTTAATCATTTCAGTTGCTGTATAATAATTCATTAAAATCATCAAATATGCGATTACATCGTTACTATCCTTTATTTTGTTGATAAATTTATATACAGATGAAAGCTCATTCACCACATCATACATTAATCTATAATTTTTATCATTTTTTAATGATTTGCTCTCATATTCGTGATTTTTATATACATTAATATATGTGTTTTCAAATTTATATCCAATAATTTCATTATTAACGATAGTTATATCAATCGCAAATGCTAATCTCACTACATTTTCACATAGACTACATAAGCAATTAGATAATACAATTGGCATCATAGGACGTTTTCTATCTGGAAGATAAATTGTTGATATTCTATCCGAGAATGACTCCCATAAATTGAGCTCTTCCATCCATAGTGGCACATTCGCTATATATATACTTATTTTATATGAATTTACACCACAATTGGTAATACTTATTGCATCATCGTAATCTGTAGTATCTTTAGAATCAATACTGAATATTTTTTCATTCGTTCTATCTACCAACTTGTATTTCTCTATCATGGAATATATAAATTCAGGTTCTGTTTTTAATTTTAACGCATCACTTGTTGCTTTATTAAATTTTTGAATAGAAGCATACAAACTTTTACAATATAATTGGTATTCGTAATAATTAGCGAGCACATCTACATCACCTAACACACTTACGATGGTGCCTTGTGGGTGTTTGCCATTCCAATTATCAAACTTAAATACGATGAATTTGTTGTCAATATTTTTAGAAAATCCCAATTTCAGAGCATATGGTACAATAAAATGTGGAAACCGTTTATCATCTGGAATACATTTATATAAATATTTGTCTTTATGTTTGCCATATGTTTTACCGCTACTTAACACAAGAACGCCAGGAATACACTGCATACATCTCGCACTAGAATGCAATATATTTACTACACCATCAGTTAGTTCAAATACATCACATGAAAATAATTTGTCATTTGCAGGGTCTATTTTAATTTTTTCCACTTCGTTCAAGGATAACGAATCATATAACGTCCATTCTGTATATTCCCGATTGTCAATCGTTATCTTATATGATATTGCCATGTTAATAATAATATATAATATACATAATTATTAAATTCAATTTTAAATTATTAACTTGTTATTGTTATATGTAAATTTTTGAAAATATATTAAACATATTCGTTTATATTTACACATAAATGCATAATGATGAGTATGAAATGAACTATTCTAGATATATTGAACCTGTATATGGTGATAAAAGAGACATGATACATGATGACACGCTAATGTCTAATGATAATCTTTTACACGAATATTCTATTCCATTTGAAGAACGATATAATTTTTCAATGTATGATGTATATTCTATTGACCCTGAAGGATGTAAAGATGCTGACGATGCGTTTAGTATATATGAAGAAAATGATAAGTTATTTTTAGTTATTCATATTGCTGACCCTACCAATTATATTAAGTTAAATTCTAATCTATGGAATGATATTGTAAATAGAACAACTACAAAATATTTATCAAATAGAGCTCCTATTCATATGATGCCACACCAAATATTAGAAATGTCTAGTTTGATGACTTTTGACAAAGAAGAATATAAAAATACCATTAGTATTATTATTGAAATTGATAAAAATACTTTTGAACCTATTAACAAGATAAAATTGGTTTTTGGTATTATTAAAACCAATAAAAACAATGCGTATACATATGCAGGTGCAAGTGATTGTGCAAATACGAATAATGTATTAAATACAGGTTTGAAAATAGGTAGTGCTCTTTTTAATTTGCGAAAAGAAAAAACAAAGGGTTCGGCACTTAGCGAATTATCAAATTCTTATATTAAATATAATGAATATAATGGATATAATGAATATAATGGACCCACAACGTATCTATATACTGATACATATAATGAAAAACGAATGAAACAAATGATAGCGGAATTTGCTATTTTTGCGAATTCATATGTTGGTGAATATTTAAAAATCAATTTAAATACTGGTATATTTAGAACATGTGCTGCAAATGAATGGCTCCAAACGGTATACACTAATATAACGGGTGAAGAAATGTTACAAGAAATCATTACTAATGGTATTCGGGCTGATTATATGTCATCTATTGAACCACACGATTTAGTAGGAATGCCTGAATATTGTCATTTTACTTCGCCTATACGTCGTTTGTCAGATTGTGTATGCCACTATTTGTTAAAATTTATATATTTCCAAAATAAAAATAGCAATTATACTATACCATTTAATCACGAAGAATTAAATAGATTATCATTCAAATGTGTCACCGCTAATAAAAAGGATAAAAAAAATCAGTATTTAGACGTTAAGTTTCGCTTATTACAAGTTATGCATAATATAATATTACAGAATGGAAATACACATATTGAATATTATATTACCAGTTATAGTGGGTTATTTTTAAACATTATTATATCAAAAATAGATAATCATAATATTCATATGTCTTATACTCTACGGGTTCGCAATTATTTAAAAGAAATAAATGCCAAACAAAAATTTGGTTTAATAATAAATACTGTAAATTGTTTTACAAAATTTGATGAAAATACTATTCCTGAGCTAGATAGAGTCATTCTGACATAAATACTAGAACTAGATGTAATGATAGTAATAATACAAAATTATATTATGGATATGGGTCCATTCTTCAAACAATAATGGGTTTACATAGTCAAAACATCCGTTAGTTCTATTTACACATTTAGTGCTCATAAACATTTTTAGCCCTTGTTTTTTTATTTCGTCTATTTCTCTCTTGGATGTTGTTATGTGAGCTAAATACAATTCTGGGTTCATATTGAATAATGTATGTAAATCTCCGTATTTTCTATTATGATGCCATCTTATAAATTCACGCACCAATTGATATGATTTATAATTTGGATATTTGAATTGTATAAATTTATACAATTTATATATTATTTTTTCAAATGCTTTGGATAATCTATTATGAACTATATTGATATCAAAAGATGAAATATTATTTACATCTGTACTATAATCATAATCTGGGTCGTATTCAGGAAATAGTTCTTTTAGTTCGTCTTTTGACATATCTTCAAGAAATAAATTACTATCGTTCATATATTTTTCGGCATTTTTCATAAAATATTCTTTATATTTTTCAGTTTCTTTCATTTGTTTTTCAAATTCTAATGAGTCTTTTTTATCTTCACTATCCAATCTTTCTAATACATATGACATTATATATATAATATCATATTTTTTAAATTGTTTTACCAATAATTTCAGTTGCTTCATCTTCTGTATTTAGTTTTCGTTTATTTACAATTTCTCTCTTTACATTTTGACTTTGAAGCACATTCACTAATAAATGATTTGATATAGCTATGTTATTCATATACGTCTTATATTTAAATACACACATGCTTGTATTTTCGGCATAATGAAAACTATACCACCAATACGCAGGGATGTATATTATCTGACCTTGTTTTAATTCAACTTCCAGAGTTTTCAGTTTATCAAAATCTGATTTAAATTGACTTTGGACGGTCCATGGATTTACAGGAGAGAGAAATTCAAAATTATCATAATCACTTATTGTGTATAAATATTTTGAAGATTTCGGTGGAATCAGTTTAATTTTAACACTGCCTTGTGTTACCATATAATAGTTTCTATAATTTAATTCATATTTCAACGGCGTTTTCGTCTCTTTAGATGAAAAATGTAAATCATACATACAATTACATACTGAATATGGACGCAAAAAATTATCATTATATCTCATTGTCTTAACTAATCCTGTCTCATCCAGAAATTCAGCGTTATTTTCACTTACAAATCGTTCATCAACGTCCTTTCTTAATATCTCTCTAGCAGTGTTTAATGTTAATGGTAAATATATCTCACTTCTGTCGTCATACTCTTTTACATTTCTAACCTTTACATCAAAAGCTCCATAATTTCTCTCAATTGAATCTATATTACATTCATTTAGTAACCCATCTACATTATAATCAAATATAACTGGCTGCCTTATATCACATATTTCCTCTAACTTCTCTTTTGAAGGCTGTTCTATTTCATAAACCTCTAAATCATTGGAAATTTTTAAATGAAAATTTATATGTAAATAAATAAATAACACTATACAAAATATTAATACCGTAAATAATGTTTTCATATTATTTTATTTTAACACAATAATTTCTCTCTTTTTACTTATTCAATCTACATTTGGATTATCTAATTCACTTACTTCGTCAGGATTATTATGTTCTTCAACCTCATCCATTTTAAATATCTCTTTAATTGTATTGTTCTCTTCATTTATTACTACTGACTTTTCTTTCACAATGGGTGATATACCACCATCAACTATTAATACCGTATCATTATTTTCTGTTTCTTCTGTTTCTTCTGTTACTTGTGACATATCTTTATTTTCAGATATACCTAAATTTTGAATTATATAATGTAATGTAGTATTCAGGCTATTGATTGTAATCTGTTGCGATTCTATTGTTTTGTGTAAACTATCTATTTCTGATACTAATCTCTCATCATTATCATATAATGCCTTAAAGTCCATTGTTGATTCAACACGAGCCATTACTATATTGCTCAATTCTGTTAAATCAAATTGTTGTTTTAATGTGGTTGATTCATTTATAATATCCTCTGGTCCATTCGTTTGACGGGTTACTAATTCACGAAGTGCGTTTTCAATTGAATTAATTTTGGCATTATGTTGTCTCAATAACATTAATGGAGGCGGTAATTCTTTATCGCTTGTAGGAGATGTTGGAATATTCGCATTATATTGTTGTGGTTGTTGTTGTTGTTGTTGTTTTTGTTGTTGTTGTTGTTGTTGTCTTTGTAGTTGTTGTTGTTGCTGTTGTCTTTGTAGTTGTTGTTGTTGTTGTTGTTGTCTTTGTAGTTGTTGTTGCTGTTGTTGTTGTTGCTGTTGTTGTTGAGGAGATGATTTAGATTGTTGAGGTGGTAAAGGTGTCTGTGAACCTACTCTTCTTCTTCTTGCGGCCGCTAATGATGAACTTGAACTCATTTTTAATTATAATTCATACTAAAAAACGGGAAAAATATCGCATTAAATCTTCAATGATATAAATTTCCTAAAACATACAATTATAGTAAAATAGATATTTGATAATTACAAATTTGCCGACACTATTCAAGACGAAATTAAGCCCTCATCGCCGCTTTAATTTGAGGATGATGTTGGTAATCATGAATTTTAAAATCTTCAATAACATAATCATTAATGTTTTCTCTCTTGTTTAAAATTTCTAGTGTAGGAAATGGGTATGGAGTTCTTGAAATTTGCTCTGTAACTTGTTCAAAATGATCGTCATAGATGTGACAATCGCCACCGTAATGTATAAATTCATATGGTTCTAAACCACAGATTTTGGCAATTATACATGTTAATATTGAGTACGATAGAGCATTTATCGGCAAACCTAACAAGGTGTCATTCGAACGCTGATACAATAAACAACTTAATTTATTACCTTTCGTTACTACAAATTGATATAAAATATGACAAGGATTTAATACACCTTGGTCTAATTGCTCTGGATTCCACACAGACACTACATGTCGTCTAGAGTTTCTTGTTTCAGGATTTTTAAGGTCGTCAATCACTTTTTGTAGTTGGTCTATTCCTTGTCCTGTATAATCCGTTTGACAATCTGTATATTTTGCATTAAAGAATCTAGCCTGATGTCCATAAAGTGGTCCAATCGAACGACCAGGTTCATAATCTAATCCACATTTTTCTAAAAATTCTTTTGTAGTATTTCCTTTCCATATTCCAACTCCTTGGTCGGTAAGAATTTTATTATCAGTTTGTCCTTTAATAAACCATAATAATTCACGAATACCAGTTTTAACAGCAGTTTTTTTAGTAGTAAGAATAGGGATTTTACCACCTTCTAATGAGAAGTGCATAGCCGCTCCTACGCCTCTTTTAGTTTTTCCGTTTCTACCCTCTTCAAGAGTGCCATGGACCATTAAATCTTTTAGCAAATTAAGATATTGATATTCTTCATGATAATCAGCATTCTTATCTCTATCCTTGTATTTATTTAGGTCAATCGCATACTTCAACATTATATGTTATTTATAATGATATATTTAAATATTTTTATTTCTTATTATAAATCATATGGATAGACTTGAAAAATCAAATAATGATGGTGAAGGATTTATGAAAACAGTATTTCCGTTTGATGATTCCCAAAAAGAGACCTTATTAAATATAATTCAATATACAGTATTATCTATTATTCCTATAATAATTGTTTTAAAATTAATCAAAACATATATTCCAGATGCGGATGAAGATAATGGAAGTTTAGTAATATTTGTAGAAGTAATCGCTCAATTATTAGTAATGTTTTTTGCTTTATACTTTATACATAGAATCGTATCATACGTCCCTACTTATAGTGAAAAAGCATATGAAGCATTCAGTATGACAAATATAATTCCAGTTGTTCTTTTTCTCGCACTAACAATGCAATCTAAATTATCGGATAAAGTCCAAATATTAGTAGACAGAGTATGGGATTTGTATGAAGGACAAACATCTAATAAAAATAATAAACAAGGTCAACAACAACAAAATCAAGGACAAGTTCGTGTTACTCAACCTTTATCACAACAATACGCACCTCAAGGACCTCCTCCAACACAAGGACTTCCTCCTCCCCCCGCTCAAATGACAAATATGAAGAGCCAATCTAATGAATATTCCATTCCTCAAACACCTAACTTTGATAATATGTATGCTGGACCCGAAACACCCTTAGTTGGTGCTGCGTCTCCTTCAATGGAACCAATGGCAGCAAATGATTTAGGTGGATACACACCTTTTTAATTGAAAATTATACAAAGTGTAAATAAAAAATAATTAAATTATAAA
>OCVQ010002720.1_pt1 | contig 11202 bp, 10 predicted proteins | sample 1539061 | NCBI WGS metagenome assembly OCVQ01 (sample SAMEA3355526, study PRJEB22509) | marine metagenome | biome: marine; feature: river plume; material: water | place: USA | collected 2010-08-08 | depth 0.5 m | reverse complement strand
ACCCGAGATGACCGGTCTGCCTCTGAATCGGGTATTGGCCCGCGTGGTGTCTGACTTCCAAGCCCAAACCGGGACGGTAGTCGCGACCCATTGGGGTGATGAGTCGGATGCGCTCGTCGCATCGGATACGGTCAATGGTGTGGTGTTCCGATGTGTACGGGAGGCACTGTTCAATTCTTTGAAGCATGCCGATGGACATGGTCTCGCTGTTTGCCTGCGCGCCGATGACCGCAGGGTCGTGATTCAAATAACTGACGAAGGGCCTGGTTTTAACCCCACCGCTGGCGCTGCCAGTGAGCGCTTGGGCTTGAGACTTTTACAAGAGCGCGTCAAGAGTATCGACGGCCAACTGCGTTTCTATGCGAATGTTCCACGCGGAGCCGGTATCGAAATCTCGTTCGATGTTAGGGATTAGCGCAGACGCATGCCGTGAATATCGGGTGCGTTCAATTGCATGACATCGTCGGCCAACCACAAGGCTGATTTGCGCGCTCGCGCGGTGACCGTCTGCAGAGGCATTTGCTGATAGTCGTCATTGAAGACTTCAAAACTGTAGTCACCGTTGTAGCCCAGCGCCTCCAGTTTCAATACCAAGGCTTTCAGATCGGCGCTGTGCACGCCCTCGCCCGGGAAAACGCGGAAGGTGCGAGCCGTCGTGCGACGCTCTTCAAATGTGGGGGTCTCCTGCCACATGAAGTCTGCTAACTGGACTAAAAAAATTTGGTGAGGCGCGATGAAATTCAGCTCTTCAAGCGGTGTCTTACTCGCGAAGATGTGGAAGGAGTCCAGACCAATGCCGAGATTGGGGCAGTCGCCGCGGGAAATCACGTCCCATGCATCTGAAAACTCGTTGATGTGTCGGCCCCATGACAAGGCCTCGTAAGCGATCTTGATGCCATAGGGGATCGCCAACATGGCGAGCTTACGCAGGTCACGGGCGATGTGGTCTCTGTCCTCGCTGGCGTGGGTTGAGGTGGAGGAGCAGGCTAACAAGACGTCACAACCCAAGGCCGCGCACATTTCTAGCATTGACTTGGCAATGTCCACTTTGTAGGCGTGTAAATCGCCAGAGAGTCCCTCGAAGTCGCGCAGCACTTGAAAACCCGTGCCCCGAAGTCCACTGGCTTTGAACTCGGCCACTGCAGCCTCAAAACCATTGGGGTGACCCACCAGGTCGTTGGCCTTGAGCATCACCTGTGAGAAGCCTGCCTCGGAGATGGCGTCGAGCTTGGCTGACAACGGGCCTGCCAGCGTGATCGTGTCCATGCCGAAACTACGAATACTCTGCCGTACGCGGCTTGAGACCCCACTGGACGCAGACGGTGAGCGAATCATTGCCCACCCCCGCGCACGCTCTGAACAAGCTCAAACACTACCGCCTGCTCATACGTTTTGGTGATTGCCCCGCGCACTTCGGTGTGGGTCGCTGGTGTTTCAATAAACTCGATGTGCTGCCCGCGCAGCTCACTTACTGCCGCCATCACATCAGGCACGCCGAGACCAATGCGTTGCAGGTATTCGCGACTGTCCATCACATTGGGTGGCGGCTCCACGAGTTGCATCATGAATCGTGCTTCGGGATTGACTGCTGGGAATTGAATGAGTGTGCCCTGCGGCATGATGCCGAAGCGCTGTTCAGCCGGAATAGGCTGCGCCCCCATCAGTGTTTGATAGAACGTGATCCAGTCATTGCTGCGATCTACACCAATGTATTGCACGATGCCAAAAAAGTGCATCCCCGTCGTTGCGGGCGGGTGTTGATTCACCCCCGGCGTCGGGATGAAGTCGACGTCATAGATCGAGAATTCTTTGTATCGATCAACAAAGTAAATGCGGCTCCCGCCAGCGCCATGGATGGCGGGAATATTCAACTCCATCACCTCGGGGTGTGTGCTGACTGCCCAAGCCCCTTTATCGACAACGTAATCAAACGCGGCGCGGGCATCTCTCACGCGGAAGGCAACGGCGCCAATGCGCGTTTGTACTTGTTCATCGAGTTCAAGACCTTCGCTGAGAGGGCCGCGAGGCTGGCCCGCAGCGTGCGCATTGACCACAATGTTGATATCCCCTTGACGGTACAGTTGCACCTCGCGGGAGCGGTGGCGGGCGATGGGATGGAAGCCCATCATTTCCAAAACTTGACCCAAAGCTTGGGGTTTGGGCGTGATGTATTCGATGAACTCAATGCCGTTCAGCCCAATGGGGTTGGCCGTGTCGCTGAACACGGGTGTCAGCGGCTCGCGGGCATCGTCACCTTTGGTTAGAAAATCACTCATGACTTCACTCCTGCGTTCAGTTGTACTTGATTTGCGCCAGCGCGCGCAAGTTAGCGGCGGAGGTTGTTGGGAAACCAAAGAATTCCAGATAGGCTGGAATCTGCTCAAACAGCATGTCAACCCCGAGTTGTACGGGGCAGCCTTTGGCGCGCGCCGCGGCCAACAAAGGCGTTTCAGCTTGGCTCATCACCACTTCACCCACGAAGGTGTGTGGCGCCAGTTTGTCGGTATCAAAGGGCAACGGATCGCCGGTTTTCATGCCGAGGGGGGTGGCATTGACGACCAGGTCGTAGCCGGAGGGATCTGGTGACGTGCTGGCCGCGCGCAGAAGGGGATAGTGGGTCCGCAAGCGCTGGGCTAGCGCCGTCGCCGCAGCGGTGTTGACGTCGAAAACGCCAACTTCGGCAACACCTGCATCGGCCAGCGAGGCCGCAATCGCCGACCCAACACCACCGCTGCCGACGACCAGCGCGCGTTTACCCATCGGGTCGAATTGCTTGCCTTTAAGGCCTAATACAAAGCCCGCGCCATCGAACATGTCAGCGATCAGTTCGCCGTTGGTGCCGCGCTTTAACGCGTTGCATGCGCCCGCTACGCTCGCAACAGGCGAGGTCGTGTCTGCTAATGCCAGTGCCGTCACTTTATGTGGCATGGTGATCAAGGCACCTTTGAAATTAGGCAAAGGTAGCAGTGCCTTGATCAGTGATTCAAATTGTGGTGCCTCACACGCCATAGGGACCACCACTGCATTGATTCCCGCGTCCGCAAAATAGGGGTTGTAAATCAAGGGTGCCTTGAAGCTGTGGGTGGGAAACCCAATGTGCGCAATGAAGACGGTATGGCCGTCTATGAGCGGGGTCAGGGGTTTCACTGCGCTTCTTTCTGCACCAACGACACCGCTGTTCGCAATGCAGCCATGTAGCTTTCAGTGCCAAAGCCGCAGATTTGTCCGCGCACCACTTCAGCGAAAACGGATGTGTGACGGAAGGTCTCGCGTGCATGCACGTTGGACATGTGGACCTCCAAGATGGGGCACTTCAAAATGGCCAACGCATCCCGGATTCCGTAGCTGTAATGGGTCCATGCACCCGCGTTAATGAGGACAGCATCGACGCCCTCGAAGTACGCTTGGTGGATGCGCTCCGCCATGGCGCCCTCAAAGTTCGTCTGGAAGCACTCAACTTCAGCGCCCAGTGTTTGCCCAATGGCTTTTAATTCCGCATCGATTTCCGCCAGTGTGGCAGTACCGTACGTTTTGGCATCTCGTTTGCCGAACATGTTCAGGTTGATACCGTGCAGGGTGAGGATTTTCATATCGTTTCCTTAGTGGGGTGGGTCATTTCAAGCTTTCACGTAGCGCAGAATCATCTCTACGATGTTTTCTCGGCGCATCGCGACGTACGCGGGGGAGTGGTTGTCTTGTTGAAAAATGAGTCCGAACGTGTGGCGGTTTGATACGTTGAAAAAAGCAAGTGCCGAGATAGAGGCATGAATATCTGCCGGGTCTAATCCGGCTCTGAAAACGCCTGACGCAACGCCGCGCTCGTAGATATCAGTGAGAATTTGAATCGCAGGTCGATTGAGGTCCTGAACCTGCGGGCTTTGTTTAAGGTACTTGGCGCGGTTCATGTTCTCATTCATGACCATGCGGATGTAATCCTCATTATTCAGGTGATGGTCAAAGGTCACTGCAACGAGACACCGCAGCGCCGCCTCAGGCGCCATGTGCGCGAGGTTGAGTTGGTTTTCTGTATCGCGAACCTTCTTGTATTTCGCTTCCAGCGTGGCCAGGTACAAACCTTCTTTGCTACCGAAGTAGTAATAGATCATTCGCTTACTGGTTTTGGTGGTGGCGGCGATCTCATCGACACGCGCACCCGCAAGACCTTTTTCACTGAACTCCTTGGCGGCGACATTCAAGATGTCCTGTTGCGTACGGGCGGCCTCATCCACACGCCGATCGTTGCGTTTCGTGCGCGTTTTGAATTGCTTCGTCGCCTGTACCAATTGGGTAGTCAAGATGATCTTAATTGTTTGTTTCAAGTTTAATTTTTTTGTACCATATAGTACATCAATCTCCAGGCTCCGTGCACACGCGCTGACTAAAGGGACCGTTCACTTGAATTAAGCGACCATCATTCAAAAGGTTTGCGTCAGATCAACCATCCTGCAATGACCGTGGTACGTGAGCGACTCCAGCGGCCGGAATCACCGATTTCACAACATAGAATAAGGCGGCACCGTCCATCGTCTATCGAACAATGGGGGCTTTCAGGGCTCCCTTTTTATGTCTGCACACACCCCCGGTTTGAAGCCATCCGCATTGCTCGGTATCGCCTTGGTCCTGATGGCTGTTGCCTCCTTCGCCTTGATTGATACCGTCAACAAGCACCTCAGCTTGCACGTTCCCATCATGATGATCATTTGGGTGCGCTACATGACACAGGCGGTGTTGACAACGGGGTTCTTCTTACCAAAGTTGGGACGCCAGGTGCTTGTGACCCGTCATTTGGGTTTGCAGATCACGCGCGGGATCTTTTTTATCTTGCTGACATTGCTAGCCATTGCCAGCTTGCAGGCGTTTCCGGTTGCCGAGTTCACGGCAATCTTGATGACAACCCCGCTCTTCGTCACATTTTTTGCGGCCACCATGATGGGAGAACGCGTGTCTCTGTGGCGCGTCATGCTGGTTTTGGGCGGATTTGTTGGCACCTTGGTCATCGTGCGTCCGGGCCAGTCGGAACTCGGTTGGGCAATGGTTTTCCCGTTGGGCGCTGTTGCGGTCAACACGGCATTTCAACTGCTCACCAAACGTTTGGCTGAAACTGAAAACAGCATGACGACTCACTTTTATTCGGTGTGGGTGGGCGCCATAACCAGCAGTTTGACGCTGGCTTGGATATGGACGCCATTGGCCGACATGACCTTGTGGGCGCTACTGCTGCTGATTGGTGTAGCCGGCACCGTGGGACATTACCTGTTGATCAAGGCCTACGAACACGCGCCTGCGTCAACGCTCATGCCTTACATGTATGCGCAAATTGGTTTCGCGCTGTTGGGCGGCTGGCTGGCGTTCGGTAACGTACCCGATCACATCTCGCTGATGGGCATTGCGCTGATCGCCGTGTGTGGTGTCGCTGGCGGTGCGCTCACAATTTGGGAGCGTCGCCCCTCAAGGTGACACGCTGGCCGCTGGAAGCGGCTTGCACAATGGCTTCGGTGACCTCTAAATTTCGCAGGCCGTCTTCGACAGTGACTGCAGGCAACGCGTCACCTCGGATCACGGCCTCGAAATGCTGCATCTGAGCCTGAATGGGATCAACAACGTCGAGCGGCCATTGTTCGGTCTCAAACGGTAACCACCACGACCGGGCGGCATCCGTCGCGTATCGATGTAAGCGCATGGTCGGTACCGAGAGGCTGCCGTTGGTACCAGTGACCTCATAACAGTCTTGCGCGGGGTAGCTGACGTAGGCTTTGTTTTCTTGGCTGGTCTGCTCCCAGCTGGAGGGTGATGCGGCGCAGTCGGATAGCATGAAGGTACCCAGCGCGCCACTTTCGAATTCAAAGGTAATCGCGGCGCTGTCCTCGACCACATACCCACGCGTTGCATGACTAACCACGGCCTGCACGGCGCGCACCTCGCCGCAAAGCATGCGGAAGTTATGCACCTCGTGAATCATGTTCAAAAGAATGGGCCCTGCGCCGGCTTGTGAGCGCCAAGGCGCAGCAGCGAAGTACTCGGCAGGTTTGTAGAAAGTCGCACGCCCTGTGACGCAGACCAAGCGCCCCAACACGCCGCTGTCCACGCAGGTTTTTGCAGCTTGCATGATCCCACTGTGCGTTCGGTGATGTCCCACGAGTACACGGCTGCCGTGCGCACCTAAACCAGCCAGTAATTTGGCCCCATCGGCCGCGGTAACCGCGACGGGCTTCTCCAGCAAGATGGCAACGCCGGCAGCGGCGCATTGAATTGCCTGCGGGACGTGCAGTGGGTTCGGAGTCGCCAAGACGATGGCATCCGGGCGTGCATCAGCAAGAAGAACTCCGAGGTCGTGGAAGTGCGCGACCCCGTGCTGTGACGCAATCGCTTGGCCCGCATCCGATGGGTCCACGATGGCCGACAGACGTAAACCGGACGTCTGCTGAATGGCGGCGATGTGCGCTTGGCCGATGTAGCCAGCGCCGGCGACGGCGATGCGTAGGGGTGCAGGAGTCATAGAGTGACTTGTCGCTTAAAACGTGGCAAGAATTTGTTGCTTGAGCGCGGGCGTGACGTGCGGGCGCACGCCAAACCAGGCTTCAAAAGCAGGTATCGCTTGGTTAATCAGCATTCCCAGCCCATTGACGGCTCGGTGACCCCGTGCCCGCGCTGCCGCCAACAGGGGAGTCTCAAGCGGAACGTAAATTAAGTCAGATACCCAGGCATCTGCAGGCAAGGTATCGAGTTGGATGTCCAATGGTTCTTGTCCGTACATCCCTTGGCTTGTGGCATTGACCAGCAGGGCAGCACCGCGCAAGGCCTCTTGCCGATGCGACCATTCGTGTACCTCAACGATTGGCGCCAAGCCTTCGGCTAATCGCTCTGCGGTGGCACGTGTCCGGTTTAAGAGGCGCACGGACGTCGCACCTGCTTCGATCAGCGCAATGACGACAGCCCGTGCTGCACCGCCCGCGCCCAGTACCACGATAGGGCCTTGGTCAGCGCGCCAATTTGGGTCCTCATCGCGCAAACTTTGAATGTAGCCAAAGCCATCGTTGTTGTGGCCCGTCAGGTGTCCGTCTTCGCCGACAACGATGCAATTGATTGCCCCCATACGCTGGGCCATCGGTGTCAGCGTATCCATCAAGGGCATCGCCGCCAGTTTGTGGGGGAGGGTGATGTTGCAGCCCGCCAAGCCCAGTGCGCGAAGACCGCGAATCGCATCCGCAACGTTGTCAGGTTGAACGGGAAAGTGCCCATAGGCCCCGTTGATACCGTGCGCCTTGATCCAATAGTTGTGAATGATCGGTGAGCGCGACTGGTAGATCGGCATGCCCATGACGCCTGCGAGTTTGAACGGTAAATTGACGGCCATGTTTGGAAACGGAGTGGAGGGAACCGATGTGTTTATTGCCCTCAACTCTAACGCAAAGGCATCGCTGTTTTGTCGCCTTGGGCGCGGGAACGTGGCGATATTGGTGGCAAACTGTGCGCTCGCAAAGCCACACACCATGACACAACCCTTGACGCCACCGTCTGCTGACTCAACCCCGGCGACTACGCAGCCCGACATCGGGGTTCACCGTGTCGACAAGAAAGCATTGGTCGCGGTGTTTTTGGGCGTCGCTTTGGGCGCGCTTGATACGTCAATTGCCAATACCGCTTTACCTGCCATAGCCGCTGATCTCAATGCGTCGGCCGCTGCCTCTGTCTGGATTGTCAATGCCTACCAACTCGCGGTGGTTGCTGGCTTGTTCCCATTAGCAGCCTTGGGCGATCTTTTCGGCGCACGTCGGGTGTTTCTGTGGGGCATCGCGGTGTTTACGTTGGCCAGCTTCGCGTGTACTGTGGCGCCAGATTTATTGTCGCTGGCCATCGCACGGGGTTTTCAAGGCCTCGGGGCAGCGGGTGTCATGAGTGTCAACATTGCGTTGATTCGCCAGTTGTACCCGCCATCTCGGTTGGGACGCGGTGTCGGTCTGAATGCATTCATCGTTGGCAGCTCCTTTACGTTGGGGCCAAGCGTGGCATCGCTGGTGTTGTCGGTTGCCAATTGGCCTTGGTTGTTTGGTCTGAGTGTTCCATTGGGTTTGGTGGCATTGGCGTTTGGGTGGCGCAGCCTGCCCAATACGGTCCCGCAGTCGCACACCATTGATCCGATCACGGCGGCGCTGTCTGCCGTCTGTTTTGGCAGCTTGATTTACGGCGTCGGCTCTGCAGCCCAGTTGGCGTCGGCTTCCCACGTGGTGTTGCCGCTCTTGATCGCCGGCTTCAGTGGTTGGTGGCTCATTACCCGGCAGCGGGGTCACGCGGTCCCGATGTTGCCTGTCGATTTGTTTTCTCGACCCCTGTTTCGTTTGTCTGCCTTAACCGCTGTCGGTGCCTTCGCGACACAGGGCGTGGCGTTTGTGGCGTTGCCGTTTTACTTCGAACAGGTGTTGCACCGAGATCCGATCAACACCGGATTTCTCATGACGGCATGGCCGGCAGCAGTTGCCTTGTTGGCACCCTTCGCGGGTCGCCTCTCTGACCGCATTGCCCCAGCCCTGCTTGGTGGCGTCGGTCTCACGCTACTCAGCACGGGGATGTTGTCGTTGTTTTTGCTGGACACCACGTCCAGCACAGAGAGCATCGTTTTTCGCATGGCGTGGTGCGGCTTGGGTTTCGGTCTGTTTCAGTCGCCCAACTTGCGTGCCATCATGTCTAGCGCACCCGCAACCCGCGCCTCTGGCGCGAGTGCGGTTATTGCGATGGCTAGGCTCATGGGCCAGACCCACGGTGCTGCAGCGGTTGCATTGTGCTTTGGGTTGATGCAAGTCGGTGGTGCGTCGATTGCCTTACTGGTGGGCATGGTCACTGCAGGCCTGGCCGCTTTCAGCAGTTTTAGACGCTTGCGTTACCAATCCATTCGTACGGGTAGCAGCGAACCCGTTTGAATTCGGCATACCTATGAGGCCCCGACTATGAATTCAAAAACAACCGCGCTTTCAGGAGTCGCTTTTCTCACGCTACTCGCGATCGCATTGATGATGGGCGCCAACCATGTGGCGGCGCGGCTTGCATTCAACAGTGGCGCTGATGTGCTGACAGCAATTACTTTTCGAAGTCTTTGCACCGCCTTCGTGATTGGTGTGATCGTTTGGCAGCAGGGTGTTTCACTGGGTTTGACGGGGCAACAAAAGCGTTTTCTTCCCCTGATTGGTCTTTTGATCGGCGTGCAGAGTTTTTGCCTGTACTCCGCTGTGGCACGTCTACCGGTCGCGTTGGCGTTACTGGCATTCAACACTTACCCACTGACGACCGCGTTGTGGGCGCGTCTGTTGTACCGGCAGGAGACCCCGATTGCCGTGAAGCGTGCGGTACCCATCATTCTGATCGGCTTGGCGCTCGCGCTCGATGTCTTGGGTGCCGCTTCTGGGTTGGGCGTCGAGGCGCACTGGGGTGAGATCGGTGTGGGTGTGGCGTTCGCTTTGGGGGCGTCGTTGTCATTTGGATTGGCTCTGGTACTCACCCAATTCGAGACCCCCGGACTCGACGGGCGTGTACGGACGTTTTTCACTTTGGCGATCGTCGGCGGATTGGCGTTAATTAGCGTTGGCGTCGGGGACGGGTTTCAGTTGCCTCGTACCGTGGTGGGCTGGTGGGGCCTGGCGCTGTTGACGCTGCTATACGGTACGGCGTTCACTTTGATGTTCACTTTGCTGCCCAAGCTGGGGGTCGTGGGCTATGCCGCAGTTATGAACGTTGAGCCCGTTTTTGCGCTGGTGCTGGCCTGGGGCGTGCTGGGACAGGCCATTGCCGGCATGCAACTCGTCGGTGCGCTGATGGTCGTGTCGGCGGTGGTTTGGTTGGGGCTGCGCAAGGGTTAAGTGATGCACAATTTTGGTGCACGTAGAGTGGCTTGAAAATACTTCACAGGATCCATGAATAATACTATTCGTCGAGTATGTAGGGCTAACTCATTGTTTTCCATAGCAATAGTTGCACCAAAGGTTGTTGGTCTGTCGCGTGCGTGTCTATGGTTTCGCTAGACATAGGGTTTCCCCTTAGGGCCGCCTGTCTTGGACATCGGTACATTCACCGAACCACATCGAGTGGCGTCCGCCGCTCTGACGATGTCGGTGGTTTTTTTCACAGTTTCAGGAGACACCATGGAAAACACAAAGCCTCAAGTTATTGAAGCACCTGCGAAAGACGCGACCGCACGTCGTAAGTTTTTCAAAACCGCAGCCGCTGGCGCAGCCGGCGTCGCCACTCTGTCAGCGCCGATGATCTCGGTCGCACAGTCACCTATCGTCTTCAAGATGCAAGGTGCCTGGGGCGCGAAAGACATCTTCAACGAGATGGCCGAAGACTACGTTAAGCGCGTCAACGAAATGGCCGGTGGCCGTTTGCGCATTGAGTACCTGACTGCTGGCGCGGTTGTGAAGCCTTTCGAGGTGACCGACGCCGTTAGCAAGGGCGTGCTGGATGCAGGTCACACAGTTGCGGTTTACTGGTACGGTAAATCCAAGGTGGCTTCACTGTTCGGCTCAGGCCCTGTGACGGGTGCAAACGCTGAGCAAACACTCGGCTGGATGATGCGTGGTGGCGGTTACGCTTTCTACGAAGAGCTGCAGAAGACTTTGGGTCTGAACCTGAAAGGTTTCTTTGCTTTCCCAATGCCTACACAGCCACTGGGATGGTTCAAGAAGACACCTCCCAAGACCGGCAAAGAGCTGAATGGTTTCAAGTACCGTACAGTGGGTTTGGCTGCTGACCTGATGCAAGAGTTGGGCATGAAAGTGACCCAGTTGCCAGGCGGCGAAATCGTTCCCGCGATGGAGCGTGGCGTGATTGACGCGTTCGAGTTCAACAACCCAACGTCTGACAGCCGCTTCGGTGCACAGGACGTGGCGAAGTACTACTCAATGGGTTCATACCACCAGGCGATGGAGTTCTTTGAAATCATCTTCAACGGCGACAAGTACAACGCACTGTCACCCGACTTGAAGGCGATTCTGCAATACGCTTCTGAAGCGGTGTCTTCTTCCAATACTTGGACAGCTCAAGACAACTACTCACGCGACCTGCAGAAGTTGATCACCAAAGACGGCGTTAAGGTGTCACGCACACCCAAGGCTGTGTTTGATGCGCAAATTGCTGCTTGGGACAAAGTGGTGGCACGCTTGGAAGCAGAAGATCCCTTCTTCAAGAAGGTGTTGGCATCACAGAAGGATTGGG
>OCVQ010002717.1_pt1 | contig 11206 bp, 15 predicted proteins | sample 1539061 | NCBI WGS metagenome assembly OCVQ01 (sample SAMEA3355526, study PRJEB22509) | marine metagenome | biome: marine; feature: river plume; material: water | place: USA | collected 2010-08-08 | depth 0.5 m | reverse complement strand
TTTTTTTATAAATAACAGTAAATATAACAAAGGTTAAACAAATGAAAAGTTTTAAGTCACACTTTAACGAAGCAAAAGATACTCATTGTTCAGATGAGTGTTGTGGTGCCGATGTAAAGGCATCTGATTGCGATTGTCCTGCTGATTGCCCGCATTGTAATTGTAACGCTGTGTCTGAAGCGTTTGACCCTAAACATCCAAAGGTTATGGCTGCTGTTAAAGCCGTCAAAAACGGTACCTACAATGGTAATGTAGACAGGAATGGCAATGCTATTGTACACATTAACGGTAAACCACATACGGTAACTAAAGGTGATCCTGCTGCCAAACACGAAGATGTTAACGAATTGACTGTTGATTTTATTAATGAACACAATATTACTCTAGAACAATTAGAGAATATGACTGAGGAAGAACTTAACGAATTGTTAGGTAAAGCAATTGGTGGCGCAGTAAAGCTGGCAGCTAAAGGTGTTATTGGTACTGGAAGATTAGCGAAAAAAGCTGTAGTTAACAAGCAAGGCAATATTCGTGGCACGCAGGCAGCTAAAAATGATAGACTTGTAAAGCAGCGTGATAAATTAAGACAGAAAAGAACCAACGTAGTTCGTAAAAAATTGCAGGTAAGAAATACAAACAGGTTAAAAAACTCTATTCAAACCGCTAAAGATAAGTTAGCACGAACTAAAAAGTTGACATAAGAAATAACTAAACCTCATTAAGGAGAACTACAATGGGATCATGGGCAAAACTAGATAACGCGGCGTCAGCACCAAAATGGCTGTCTGCAACTTCATCTAATCCAAATAAATCAAACGATAAAGATAACGCGGTTTTCGTTTCAGACGAAGAAGCAGCATTAGCATCTAACCGAGCAAAAGGTCTTACAGGACCGGGTTGGTGGTCATATCACACAGCTAACAGCCGTCACTTTGCGGAATGTTTAGTACCAATGAAGGGCGGAACATGTGCAGACGCTGATGTTGGTGACTTAGGTGTTAGTGGTACAGGCGACGATGCAGTAGTTGCGGATAGCTAATAAAAAATGATATTAACAGAATCAACCTTTCTGTTATTTGCTTCGAAATATTACGACAATCCTAATTGTACTGATATAGTCGAATTTGATGAGGACTTGAAAAGATTTCAGTATTTACGTAAACTATTTGGTAGATACAAACAAGATAATGATTTGAAAGAAAGGTTGATCCTGAACCACTTGATCGTTATATACAATATCTTTGGGCCTGAAGCAACTAACATGCTTTTTATGAAACTTCATGAATACCATGGATTTCTAAAGCCATTCGTGGAATATTTAAATTTCATGCCACAAGTCGTTACATACGATGACTTTGTGATACATAGAGACAGTATAGAATCAGATAAATACATTAGCGATAAGCTAAAAGGAATATAAACATGGTAGTAGATCTATTTTTAGTATACCAATTTATCCGTCGTCTAGCAACTCCATTTGAAAAGTGGGATGCATATAAAGAGGGCATTATTGATAAAGATGGTAAAGTACTAATTAAATCAAAAGATTTTAAAACAAAAAAGCAACGTGCTGCGTGGCGTATCTTTGATCGTATGATTGCTAACCTAAAGAAATTACTTGCTAAAGTGCCGGGTGGTAGTTCAAAACTAGCATCATATGCGGCTGCTCTATTTTTAATAAGAGAATACAAAGCATTTACTGATGAGTCAATACTAAACGAAGATATTACTGATAATCAATTAGATGAATCAATACAATTATTTTCTAGTAGATATAATCATTATACCACACTTGCAGAAAATGTCAATAGAAAAAATGAAGCGTTTGGTAGAGCAAGGTTTAGACAACAACTTGCGAAGCGTGGAATGGATGTTAATAAGATCCACAATCAAAACGTTAAAGATGCCGAAGCTGCAAAGAAAAGACGTCAAGCAGCATCGTCTGATTTAAAATCGTTTAGACAAAAACACATTAATACAAAACCAGAAATTTCAGAAGAACCAGCGAATAGTGTTGGTGGCGGAAATATAGCTGGTATGGATGGCGGTCATATGTCTAAAGCAGGACAAAAGAAATGGACGTCAAGCAATAGTTCTTCAAAAAAGAAAAGACTAAGAGATATTATGGGAGACAATAAATGATTACTTTAGAACAATTCAGCGCAATGATTCCTTCAAATAAAGAACCAGAGCTTTGGTATGAAGCAGCAGTTCCAATGTTTGAAAAATACGAAATCAATACAAATAACCGTGTTGCTGGCTTTATGGCACAGTGTGCACATGAGTCATTAGACTTTACAAGATTAGTAGAAAACCTTAATTATTCAGAAAAGGCTTTAAACTCAGTGTTTGGCCGTTATTTTGGAAAAGGAAAACGTGATGCAAAAGAATATGCAAGAGACCAAGAAAAAATTGCAAACTATGTCTACCAAGATGAGTTTAGGTCCAAACGAGGAGCCTTGGGAAACGTTAATCCCGGCGATGGCTGGCTCTTTAGGGGTCGAGGTATCAAGCAGCTTACAGGCAGAAATAATTACACACAATTCGCAAATACGGTTGACTTAACGGCCGAGGAAGCTGCAGAGTATGTATCAACACCAACGGGTGCTATTGAGTCTGCTTGCTGGTTTTGGGCAACAAACAAATTAGAAAAGTTTGCTGACAAAGGCGACAACAAAGGTTTGACTAAAAAGATTAACGGTGGTACTATTGGTTTAGAAGACCGTAATCGTCGCTGGGATGAAGCATTAGCAATCCTTGGCGGTAAAGCACCAGCCCCTAAGAAAACATCTACAAATGCAGTACGTACTCTACGTAAAGGTATGCAAGGTGATGATGTTAAAAAGATGCAAAAGGCTATTGGCGTAACAGCTGATGGTGATTTTGGATTTGGAACTCTTACTGCTGTTAAAAAATGGCAAAATGTAAATGGATTGGTTGCTGACGGTATCGTAGGACCATCTACACAATCCAAGATGTTTAAATAGATAAATAGAATATAATAATACTGAATTTAACAAAAAGGAGATAGCAATGTCTTTAGAAAAAATTATCAAAGAAGCGTTGGACAAAAATCCATTAGAAATGAAAGACGCATTCGCAGAAGAAATGCAAACTCGTATCGCTGCTGCTTTAGAAGAAAAATACAAATCAGCGTTAGCTGAGGATCTTGAAGAAGCAAAAGATGACGACGATGAAGACGAAGATGAAGATGATGACGACGATGAAGACGAAGACGACGATGATGATTCTGACTCGGACGATGCTAAAATCGGCGCTGACATGAAAAAACTAAACGCATCTTGTACAAAAACAGAAATGTACGGCAAGATGAAAGAAAAGTATGGCTGCGATAAAGCTAAATTTGAAGGCTTATATGCATCATATTGCTCAAAGTAATAGGGTGATAACATGGCGAAATTATATCTATTAATTATCGTATGCGGACTATTTGCAGGTATAGGATATGGCGCCAAACAGTACTACGATTGGTCTGAGGAAACGATAAGCGTTCTTCGGACCAATAACGTTAAACTGGTATCCGCAGCTGAAACATTACAAAATACTGTGGACACTATGGTCGCTGATGCACAGCGCAACGAAACATTAAACCAAAATCTTACGAAACAATTAGCAGAGTCGCGTGAGTATTTAAATACATTGCGTAACAAGTTTGCTCGCATTGATTTAGATATGGAAGCTTTAACTGACCCTGTAGATTTAGAAGAAAGAGTACAGAATGCAGTTAACAGACTTATTGACGAAATCGCTAAAGATACTACTCCTCCTTCCGATGCTGATGATACTGACAGCGTGTCTGAGCCAGCCGGAACCGGTGGTAGTAACTCAGACTGAGTATCAAAAACAAAACATTCCTATACAAGCAAGACCACCACTTGTTGATTTTCCACCAATGGAATGGATGATTATTACTGAAGATAACCTTGATGAAAAAGTAAATGAACTTAAATCAAAATCAGGTAACTTCGTAGTGTTTGCTGTTAGTTCAAAAGGTTATGAAAACCTTGCTATTGGAATTGGTGAATTGCGCCGATATATAAACGAACAAAAAGCAATAATTGTCTATTATGAAGAGGCATTGGCGGATAAATAGTACTGACAATTTATATTATTTCATGTGTGATTATATTATTTCATGGAGTTCGCCACTAGCCTCCGTTATCAAAAGGCATTGAAGGAATAATATTAATGGCCACAGAGAAAAATTGGGAAACCGATATTCGCTTGATTCAGAGCGATATTAAACAAATTCAAAAGTTCTTTAACAAGGTTGAAACATCAATGGATGTTATGGTTGACCTTAGTAAGAACGTCGCAGTTCAGTCAGAAGTGATTGCTTTTACTAAAGAAAAGCTTGAAGAAATTGAACGTACAGTTGACGAAACTAGGCGTAATGAAGATTTACGTTTACAAGTATTGAGCGATAGGTTAGAAGAATATAGACGATCGTCTCGTGGAGACCATGAAAAACTTGCACAGCACAACGCTGAAAAACGAGCTATGAGTAATAAAGAAATACTTGAAAAGCTTGAAGTAATGGAGCGTGGCTTGCATTCTCGTATAAACGAACAAACAAAAAAGATTTCAACATTAGAAAACTGGCGTTACTATATTATGGGCGTGAGTGGTGTTGTAGTGTTTTTCTTTGCAAAGTGGTCGTGGCCTGACATGTTTAGTTGACATGCAATTAAATCTGTGATATACTAAATTAACGGTTGACATTATAGCACTCTATTGTTATAATGTTTATATTCAATATGGAAAGTATATAATGGTAGATTTCGTTGATATTCAGTATGCTCAGATGTTATCTGGTCGACTCGATAACTTTAAGATACGTAACACAAATCCCTACAAAATTAACTTCCGATGCCCTATTTGTGGTGACTCTCAAAAGTCCCGCTCAAAGGCTCGTGGTTGGTTGTTAGAGCGGGATAATAAGTTCTCTTTTTACTGCCACAACTGTGGTACATCTCAGGGCTTCTCGTACTTCCTTAAAGGGCAAGACCAACAATTATATAATGATTACGTGGCAGACAAGTTTGTAGGCAAAGCCAATAATACTATCAAGGATACCAAAGAAAAAGAGGTTGACGATAGTAAGTTTAAAACAAAAGCTCCAACGTTTAAAAAACAAAATCCCCTTTCCAAAATTAAAAAGATTAGTCAATTAAAGTTTGACCATCCAGTTAAACGTTATATTGAACAACGTAAAATACCTACGAGCCACCATTATCGTTTGTACTATGCTCCTAAGTTTAAAACATGGATTAATAGTATTATACCAGATAAATTTCCAAATGTCAATAAAGACGAGCCAAGATTAATTATTCCATTCCTTGATGAACGTGGTAATTGTTTTGGCGTATCGGCTCGTGGATTTACTTCTGAAGGAATCAGATATATAACTATATTGTTTGAAGACAGACCAAAGATTTTTGGTTTGGATAAAGTTGATTTCGACCAGCCTTATTATATTGTTGAAGGTGCTATTGATAGTATGTTCCTCGAAAATGCTATTTCCATGAATGGCGCTGAAGGCAATGGTAACTCTGCTAGTGAAAATGCGATATACGTATTTGATGCTGAGCCACGCAATAAAGAAATTTGCGATCGCATGGAAAAAGTAATTAAAGCTGGTTACAAAGTTTGTATATGGCCAGAAAACGTTCCTGCGAAAGACATCAACGATATCTATATGAAAGGGTTTGATCCAGAAAAAATGATAGAAGAGAATATCTACCAAGGTTTGGTAGCTGAATTGAAATTTGCTAATTGGAGGAAATCGTGAACTTACTCAATTTAAAACCAGAATTAATAGAGAATATAATTAAAACACTTGAACCGTCAAAAGATAAAGAATGGCTTGAGCTACAGTTTAAAGAACAACAAACAGGTGGCGCATGGAAAGCCCGCCTCCGCGAACAAGGATACGTAATATGAAAGCTAGACTAATTGCCTACTCACAGCCAGTAAAAGGTGAAATTGTTGGATTAGATGATGTACAAGATTTGATTGCGTATTGCGCAAGAGTGTCAAATCCGTCAAACCAGTTGAACCAAGAAACAGCGCCTAAGCTACTGAACTATTTGGCAAAACATTCTCATTGGTCTCCATTTGAAATGGCTAACGCTACATTGGAAATTGAAACAACTCGCGATATTGCACGTCAGATGCTACGTCACCGTTCATTTGCCTTCCAAGAGTTTAGTCAACGCTATGCTGATATTCGTGACTTAGATAATAAAATGGTTGTTCGTAAAGCTCGATTACAAGATCCAAAAAATCGCCAAAACAGTGTTATGACTGATGATGTAGCACTGCACATGGCTTGGGAAGTTCATCAACGTGGCGTATGGCAGGAAGCTATGAAATCATATGCGTGGGCCATTGAAAATGGTATCGCAAAAGAACAAGCTCGTGCTATCTTACCTGAAGGTAATACACCAAGCCGTTTATATATGCAAGGTTCTATTCGTTCATGGATCCACTATATTGAATTGCGTTCTTCTAATGGAACACAACAAGAACATATGGATATTGCTATCGCCTGTGCCGAAGCTATTACAAAAATCTTTCCGTCGATGGAAAATTTTATTGAAAAATAATGTTTCCAAAATAAATTTATTTTTATTGACATTTAGGGATATATGTAGTATAGTAACTTATAAATATAGCTACCAGTTGACGGTAGATGTCAATGAATAATCCAATTAGACTAAGTAATTCAGTGCCTAAAAGGTACCGTGTTACGTTTACACATTCAATTTAAAGAGGCGCAGATGTTAGAGAATACGCAAACAATTTCCAATGTAATAGAATTACCTAGACTAGTTAATTATGTAACTAAACGAGACGGAACCACAAAGGATTTCGACAAAGATAAAATTACATTTGCAGTAGATAAGGCAATGAAAGGCATTGGTATCCGAAGTAAAAACTTATCAAGTGAAATTACTTCAGAAGCAGTTGAAGTTCTTAATGCAGAAGCAACTGACGTTATTGTAAGCGTTGATACTATTCACAAAACAGTAGAAAATGTTATTATGGATATGGGATTACACGATTTGGCTCGTGAATATATTCTATTCCGTTTTAATAACAAGCCAGACATCTTTCGTAAACGTGCAGCGTTAAAGCCATATGAGTACCCACAATTAGTTGAGTACACTGACGCAATTCGCCATTCGTATTGGGTACATACAGAGTTTAATTACTCTTCAGATATCCAAGATATGAAAGTTAAAATGTCAGAACCAGAAGTTGAAATCGTAAAGAAAGCTATGTTGGCTATTTCTCAGATTGAGGTCGCGGTTAAAACGTTTTGGGCTAAGATTGGCGATCGTTTCCCTAAGCCAGAAGTAGCAGCGGTAGGAATTACATTTGGCGAATCAGAAGTACGTCATGCTGATGCGTATTCAAATCTAATTGAAATCATGGGTCTTAACGAAGAGTTTGAAAAGGTAGTCGAAGTACCGGCTATGAAAAAGCGTATCGCTTACCTTGAGCAATCAATCGGTGCCCCAGCAGATGATAAAGACTATTTCCACAAAATTATTCTATTCTCTATGTTTGTGGAAAACGTTTCATTGTTTAGCCAATTCCTTATTATGATGGCTTTCAATAAACATAAGAATGTTCTCAAAGGTATTTCAAATGCTGTTGAAGCAACATCAAAAGAAGAAGATATTCACGCTCGTTTTGGTTTTGAACTAGTGAATATTATTAGAGAAGAAAACCCAGATTGGTTCGACAAAGATAGTAACGCAGAAGTTAATCGTCTATGTCGTGACGCATTCAAAGCAGAGTCTGCAATTGTTGATTGGATTTATGCCGACCACGATTTAGACTTTTTACCTAAAGCAACAGTGAAAGAATTCTTAAAGCATCGTTTCAATCAATCGTTGAAAGCAATTGATATGAAGCCTTTATATGAGGTAGACGAAGAGGCAGTCGCAAGTACTGACTGGTTTGTAGAAGAAATCCTAAGTACTAAAAACGTTGACTTTTTCGTCAAGCGTTCGACCGCTTATTCAAAGAAAACAAAGGCATTCACTGAAGACGATTTATTTTAAGGAAATATATTATGAGAAAATACAAAAAATTCTATTGGCTAAACGATGACTCCAAGACATTCCTGTCACGCGGTTATCTAGAAGAAAAAGAAAAGCCACAAGACCGCATCCGTGTCATTGCTGATAAAGCTGAATGGTACCTAAAGGATATGGCAACAACAAAAGCAAAGAAAGCTACTTTTGATGGCTTCTCTGATAAGTTCTACGATTATATGAGTCGTGGATTTTATTCGTTAGCATCTCCAATTTGGGCTAACTATGGTAAAGAACGAGGTTTACCAGTATCATGTTTCGGTTCATTCATTGATGATAGTATGCAAGCCATTTTGTTTGGTCATGCTGAGAATGGTATGTTAATGAAAAACGGTGGTGGTACATCAGGTTACTTTGGTGCAATTAGGCATCGTGGAGCTGCTATCCGAGACTCAGGTGAGTCCTCAGGTTCAGTACACTTTATGCAGATGTATGATACTTTGGCATCGGTTGTATCTCAAGGTTCAGTACGTCGTGGCTTCTTTGCTGCCTACCAAGATATTGAACATCCAGATGCTGATGAGTTTTTGGATATTGGCACAGAAGGTAATCCTATCCAAGGGTTGACAACTGGTATCAATGTTAGTAACAAATTCATTGATGAAATGAAAGCTGGAGATCCAGACAAACGTCGTCTATGGGCAAAGGTACTACAACGTCGTTCTGAAATTGGTTTCCCTTATATTCTATTCTCAGATAACGTAAACGATGGTCGTCCACAAGTATATAAAGATAAGGATATGAGAGTACACGCTTCAAATATGTGTGCTGAAATTGCATTACCATCTTCACATGAGGAAACGTTTACATGCGTATTGTCTTCTCTTAATGTTTTACATTGGGATGAAATCAAAGAAACAGATGCGATTGAAACATTGACTATGTTCCTTGATACGGTATGCGAAGAGTTTGTTCGTAAAACAGCTGGTCAAATCTATATGAAACGTGCTCGTGATTTTGCTATGAAACACCGTGCCCTTGGTGCTGGTATTTTAGGATGGCATTCTCATCTACAATCTAAAATGATTTCCTTTGAGTCAAAAGAAGCTGCTCAACTAAATCTTGAAATTGCTAAAACAATGCAAGAACGTTCGTATGAAGCGTCTCGTCAAATGGCTAAAACATTAGGTGAACCAGAATTACTTGAAGGTTATGGAATGCGTAATACCACAACAATGGCTATTGCTCCTACTAAATCATCGAGTTTTATCCTTGGTCAAGTATCACAATCTATTGAGCCAGAATTCTCTAACGCTTATGTTAAAGATCTAGCGAAAATGAAAGTTACTATTCGCAATCCATATTTAAAAGAATTGTTAATAGCAAAAGAACAAGATACGCCAGATGTATGGGAATCAATTAAAAATCGTGATGGTTCAGTTCAGCATCTTGAGTTCTTAACTGAAGACGAACGCGCGGTGTTTAAAACATTCTCAGAGATTAGCCCAAATACTATCATTGACCAAGCTGCTATTCGCCAAGAATACATTGACCAATCTCAAAGTTTAAATCTAATGCTTGATCCAGATATGACAGTTAAAGATATTAACGCACTATATCTATATGCGAATGAAATGGGAGTAAAGAGTTTGTACTATGCTTATTCAATGTCAGCAGCTCAATCATTAACTCGTAAACGCGTAATGAGCGCAGATTGTGCGGCATGTGAAGCTTAAATTATGAACTATTTGAAATATTTTGAAGAAACAGTTAAAGAATTTAAAGCCGATGGCAGATACAGAGTCTTTAACGATATACTTAGAGAGCGAGGGGATTTCCCTCGTTCAATATGGTATGGTAAGTATGCTCCAAAAAATATAGTCAATTGGTGCTCTAACGATTACCTTGGTATGGGTCAAAACAAATATGTTATTGACTCAATGCACACAGCCCTAGACCAAACAGGTGCCGGATCAGGTGGTACTCGCAATATAGGTGGTACATCACATTACCATGTTACACTCGAGCGTGAGCTAGCATCTCTACATAACACAGAGTCGGCTTTGATATTTACGAGCGCGTATGTTGCGAATGAATGGTCACTTATTGCCTTATCTAAAATTATACCAAACTTATGTTTTATTTCTGACAGTAAAAACCATGCCTCAATTATTATGGGTATGGTAAATAGCAGAGCAGAGAAACTAATATTTGAACATAACGATATGGACGATTTAGAAAAGAAACTTAAACTAGCTATCAAACGTAAACTTAATCCTGTAATTGTATTTGAGTCAATATATTCAATGGATGGAGATGTATCTCCTATAAAATCCATAGTGGATCTGGCATATAAATATAAGGCAATGACTTATATAGATGAAGTTCATGCAGTAGGTCTTTATGGTAAAACCGGCGCTGGGTACTGTGAAGAGCTAAATTTATATTCTGATAGTATCGACATAGTTAACGGTACATTAGGCAAAGCATACGGCGTCCAAGGAGGTTACATTGCGGGTAATCAAACAATTATTGACGCTATTAGATCGACTGCCAGTGGCTTCATATTCACTACCAGTATGTCACCAGTCATATGTGCTGGGGCTCTCGCCAGTATAAATTATCTAAAGGATCACAATTCCCTTAGAGAAAAACATCAAGAACGTGTTGCCAAACTCAAAGGCATGCTTATTGATGCAGGAATAAACATTCATCCAAATGCTTGTACTCACATTATACCAGTGATGGTCAATGATGCGTTTAAATGCAAAGAAGCTTCGGATAGATTGATAAACGAATTCGGTATATACATACAACCGATTAATTCTCCAACAGTGGAGCAAGGTACAGAGCGATTACGTATCGCACCTACTCCATACCATACCGATATAATGATGGTAGAATTAGTTGAAGCTCTGAAAGAAGTATTGAAATGAATCAATTAGAATACGCTTTTTTCAGTAAAAAGGAAGATATTATGATTAAGATTAAAAAAGCCTTTTGGTTTGTACTAGGCATCCTGTTGGTAGGCGTTGCCTATCTTGGTGTAATACTGCCCGGACTACCATGGAGTACACCTATCTTAGGGGCGACGTTTTGTTTTGCCAAGTCCTCCGACCGTTTACACAACTGGATTA
>OCVQ010002716.1_pt1 | contig 11207 bp, 8 predicted proteins | sample 1539061 | NCBI WGS metagenome assembly OCVQ01 (sample SAMEA3355526, study PRJEB22509) | marine metagenome | biome: marine; feature: river plume; material: water | place: USA | collected 2010-08-08 | depth 0.5 m | reverse complement strand
CGGTAATGGGTGTCGAACTAATATCGGTAATTGGCGTCGAACTAATATCGGTAATGGGTGTCGAACTAACGTCAGTCATGATAATATATAAAATACTATAATATATTATTTATATTGTTTACAGTGTGTTATATTACACGACTATACCATCTTTTTATAGTCACTCCACGAAATAGGTTTTCCAACAGAAGGTTCGACCACCTCATCAGAATGTTGTTTGTCTAGATTACTTAAGTGTTTAGTAGCACTATCTACATATAATTCTTTTAGTATCTTACCAACCATGACAGAACCTTCATGTTGGTCTACTTTAGAATCCTCAATAAGTTTCAATACTGTAAGTAACTTAGTCATAATAGTAAGGTCAAGCTCATCGTTAACCAACTTATGGAATATGTCAGTATAGTTTGCGTACAAGAAATTACATTCATTTTGACATAGAATAACAAATTCATCAAAACTGCCCGTTTTCAACCCGGCGTGGGTAGTTTTTAAGGTATCTAGTTTACGTACGTCGTCTCGCATAAGTACGCTATGCTTTAGACGTCTAATATTACTAGTATTATCGCCACATTCAGAGTCGGTAATCATTTTTTTCAGGTTAAGACGTTCATCCTTCGTTAACATCGACATTAGTAATACTATATTTTACGAGAGAGTTTTTATGTTAGTTTAAAACAAATAACTTTAGTACGCACAAAATATATGTATGATATGTATAGAAATGAATTGGTTATACATATTTTTTGCTCTATTAATATATTTAATAATCGTCGGATGTTTATGTACGTCTATACGTGTAGTACCATATAATCAAAGTACAGATTTAGCATACGCTCATGTAACCGAACAGTTCGAAGTGAGGGAAGCTACCAATAATTATGCGACATCGCTCGGAAAAGAACCAGAACCAATACTATGTAAGAAAGTGCATGGATTTAAGGATTTACAATGTTGCCCGAACGCAACCCCTGAAATGTTCGATAAATTTGCGTTTACTGAAGGTAAGAAGGGATGTGATGGCATTGGATTATTCAATTCAAAAGGAAGTTTGTGTTTAAATAAAACACAACAAAAATTATTGACGACTCGTGGAGGTAACATGGCTCTACCTGACGCTCAGATAGGTCCTTAGACAAATATAAAGTATAATATTTCATGGAAAATTGAATACCTTATCGCATACATTATTATAATAAAAATATAACAATGTCTAAAATGACAAAGACACGTGACGAAAAATTTAAATTAGCGTTTGATAGTTTTATTAGAGAAGACATCGGAGTGAATGAATATAAATTAAAAAATCTTACGAAAAATAAGGGCGAGTCTAGACATATATACGAGTTCTCGGTTATGAAACAGAATAAACACATAGGTTTTGTAGACCGTTCGGGTATAACTCATATAGGAGATGATGTAGCGAATATGAATATAACGTCTGATAATGTAATAACTGAAGTATATACTCCAATTAAAGAAGAATTCGAAGACAAATTCAACCAAGTATTTGAGCCGTACAAAGACGCGATAGTAATAAGAGCGTGTAATAGGAGAGGAGATGGAGAATATAAACATTATAGAAGTTATGTTGAAATAATTAAATCAGAAACCAATGATGACGGAATATCGGGTAAGTTATGCGTGGTATATCACAAACAACATATACCATACCATGTAATTAAAGACGACACAGAATATAGAAAGAAATACTTGATATTACTTAAACAAATCAGCTCGATAGAATCCGAATTAGAAGCAGCATTTCATGATATAGATGAGTTACAAGATGATTTGCTATATAATGAACGCCAACTACGTTTAACAAAGAAGGTATTACATCGAGAAAGAAACCTACACAAATTGAGTGAATCTAACCTAGTTAATAAATTACGTCAAGCTTATATAAAGATGGATGTAAAAGAGGATTGTCCGATATGTTATGAAACAATAGATGATATCAAATTGGTGATTCCCAGGTGCGCCCATTATATATGTAATGATTGTCATCCCCGATGTAATGAGTGTCCTATTTGTCGTAGTAAATATGATTCCGATAATTAGATTCGCGAAATTCAAAAAAATGTAAAATTGTATATTATACATTTTTTTGTTAGATTACCAACAACCATAATCATTCTAATGTCAGACCACAATCATTACAATATTCAATACGGCGTGAAGTGTCAGGGTCAATATCAATATAATCTTCTATAATATTAGTATGTTCGCAATTTGTATGTAAATATAGATTCACCGCGTTTACGATATTCTGATATTCAACAGAACGCTGCGCACTGGCTAATCGTTCTATGTATATTTTGGCTTCAGCCATCAACAATATATCTTCAGGTGTGTTGTAATCTTGCATCAGTATACTGATAATAGAAAGATTTGTTTATGTATATTGAGATATACATAAATGACATAAAGTTTTTGGATTGTATTATATATTCGAATGGTAAATTCAGCAATAAATGGAATGAGACCAAAGTCAGATAATTGGTCGGTAGAACAATTAATTAATTTAATTAAACAAAAACGTATTAGAAATCCACAATGTCAGCGAAGAAAAAAATGGTGTAAACACCCAGTACCAAATTCAAAAAAGTCAAACTATCAAGAGTACATAAAATTCTTGTATGATACTTGCTATTCGGTAGAAGCGATAACAATAGCAAAATATATAGAAGACAAGAATGAAATATTTGTAAATATAGATGGAAATAACCGTATTAACGCGATAGTGTATTATTACTACCATCCATTAGATATATTTCGAGACAATTTCCATGAATTGCGTTATTCAGATAAAGAACATGCTATTTTTGTAGATTTTTTATCAGATATAAACTATCCAGAATTCATGGGAATCCGACGAATGTCTCGATATATAAACCAATCAAAAAACGAAGACTTAATTGCATATTGGAAAAGCTTGGACGATGATATGGTTGAATATATAGAAGACGAAGTAGAGCTAGTACAATCGGTATTAAAAATTTCAGGAGGAGAATTTTTCCATACAAATGTCTTTATGAATCTGGTAATTTTTAATAATCCAACAAACGAACAATTATCTCAAATTTATTCCAATATTAATATGAATAGTAATCCTTTAACCGCAAGTGATATATTGGCAGCAACACTATTATGTGCGAATGACTTTAATCTAGATTTTGACCCAACTTTGAAAACAAAATTACTAGAACAATTACAACAATACTATTGTGAAAAACAGGATGACGAAATTCTAGAAGGTTACCGTCATGATACTCAAAAGGAATCTATGAATGGAACCGAATTTTTGATAGCATTCCAGAATTATTGTAGCGATAAATACTGGTTAGTACCCAAGTATGAAACAGATGCGAGCGATGGTATAGGTTTATTTCATAAGTTATTTGATTTATCTGAAGTATTCTATGGATTACAATCTGAAAATTTTACAACTGCTAACATAAAAAATTTTTGCGAATCTATAACAAAAGCATTAGAAGTATTAACAACGATTTTAAATAAATTATGTCCTCCAACAATTGACCTACAGCACTTCAAACAAGACTCACAGTTGACATTGAAAAAATCTCCATTAATAGTCGTGATTATAACAAGTATTAAACTATGTGAATCGTTAAATGCTAACAAAATAACAAACATCGAGATGCATACGATTTTAAGAAAGTCGATTTGTTATCATTATTTATTGGATTATTTGCCAAAAGAAAAGCGTGATAAATACACAGTAAATGATGATATTAGATGTCAAGTTGGAGGCAAGGCAATCAACTCAAAAATATCAATATTAAGTAAATATCCAGAAGAATTGGGTAACACCATAAATACCAGATTAATGACCCAATTATTTCAAGATATTGTAGATTATTTTAATCAACCATACAAATATGAAGACAGACCAAAACGACGACGAGGTTTATCATTTCCATATCGACTACTCTTAAGTTTATATTATAATAATCGTGTTCCATATGTTTATACTCAAAAGAAACAAAATATAGACCATATATTTGTCTTCTCTTCTAGTTGGGAAGGTGACGAAAAGCTTGACCTGGACCGCATTGGAAATTTGATATTAATTGATGGCGAATTGAATAATAAACGTAGTAATAATTCAATTCAGTATTATTACGAAAAAGTGCCGGATTTGATGAAATGTTTGAATTATCCCGATATAGAAACGTACGACCGTATTGCTAACCATGATAAAAAATCGGTAGTTATTCGGGATGTAGAAGAGTTTAAAGAGGTGACAAGATGTATAGAAACCATGTATATAGAAAATGCGGTGAAATGTATATTCGAAAATTAGCCCGCCTATTGTGTAAAAAAAGAGGTGTATACACCCCTTTTTTTATGTTTGTTATTATTTATGTTTACACATACATTGCCAAGAAACTTTGATTTTGTGTTTTATCATGTTGAATTAGAATATCGGCTTCCTTGGGAGTAACTGTAAAAGGAAAGGTTACCTCTAATTTAAGTTCCTTATCAAATAGAGGAGTATCCTTTTTCATAAGTCTAAACAGATTGAGTTTTGTATGAATAATCTCAAGGCATCTTTTTAGGTTTCTAACCCCAGACTCATCCTTAGTCATACTTTCAGTTGATACAATATGCTTAATAGTTTCATCTGGAATAATAATATCCCCTTCTTTGAAATTAACTTGTTCGCGAATCTTAGGAAGAAGGTATTTTCGTGAAATAGTTACCTTTTCACTAGCATCGTAGCCCTTTGTTTGGATACGATACATCCTATCACGAAGGATAGGATTAACCTTACTTTCATCATTATAACTGAAAATGAATAGACATTTACTTAAGTCAAAGTCAACCTCTGAGAAATACTTATCATGGAATTCGCTATTCTGAGAAGTATCTGTTAAATGGGTTAAAATACCTACGATTTCTTCGCCCCTAGGTGTGTCGCTAATCTTATCCAACTCATCGAAGTAGATAACTGGGTTCATCGACTTACTGTCAATCAACGTCTGTACGATTTTACCCCAACTACTACCTTCATATGTATAAGAATGACCTTCTAAGAAACTACTATCGCCGGTTCCACCAAGAGCAATAAACGCGAATTCTCTACCAAGAATCTTACTAATACCTTCCTTTACTAGTGTCGTTTTACCAGTACCCATTGGACCTTTAATAGCGATAGCGGTACCCATAGCGGAAGGATTTGAAATCCATTGACCTACCATCTGTAGAATTTGCATTTTCGCGTCATTCAATCCATATACACAATTATCAAGAGTTTCCATAGCATTCTCCATATATTCATGACATGCATCAATCCCGCTATCCATTGAAATTGACAAATTTCGATAAATCCCAAAAGGAATACGCATAAACGTATCTACCCAGTTCTTAACTTTAAAATATTCATTATCTCCGACTTCCATAGACTTCAACATACTTAATTTCTGCATAGCCACTGCTTTAAACCTTGCCGGCATTTTAGTATCTAACAACGCCAATCGATACGGTTTTTCAATATTTGTATGAGAATTAATCTCTTTAAGGTGCTTCATAACTGTCAATTGTTCTTTGTTAGAAAGCTTTTTCTTGAAATAATCAATTTCGTTTGTTTGTTTTTTATCGGCATGAATGAGTTTATGATAATTTTTAGCGTTTTTAACACGTGTTTTTTGTACGAGATTCTTGATAGAATGCTTACAATTGTCAATTGCTGACAATAGAACCTTACTCTTGGGTTTATTTTGAAGCTGCTTAGTCAATTCATTCTTAGTATCAACTAATTCAAGATACTCTTGTTCCACATCAATTAATTCAACATCGTCTTTATCGCTATCCGGTTTATTTTTATTCTTTTTATTTATTTTATTAGACTTTTTAGAGGTTGACGCCCGTTCATCCATAATTTCTTTATAATTTTCTTTCATAAATGTTTTTTCATCTTCACTATCACATTCTACATCATCATCGTCATCCTCGTTATAATCATCTTCTCCTCCTCCTCCTCCTATCCCCCCTTGTCCGTCAACTAATAGAATATTATAAAATTTTTCGGCGGATTCATCATCGTCATAATCATCTGATTCTGTATCTGAGTCAGTTTCCTTAATGTTTTTAGATTTCTTAGACGTTGATTTGCTTGATGTACGAGTTTTGTTAGTATATTTATTTTCTAGTTCTGATGTTGTCTTCGCGCGCTTTTTCATATACTTTGAAGGGAATATTTTTGAAATGATTTCTTGTATTTCACCGCGACTAATCCCCCTTTCATCGTCGTCGTCATCGTCGTCATATTCGTCATCATCATCGTCGTCGTCATCATCGTCGTCATCATCGTCGTCCTCATCATCCTCGTCATCGTCATCCTCGTCGTCATCATCATGTTTTGCACGTCGACGTTTGTTACGTTTTTGTTGTTTAGGAGGTTCATATGTAGAATCACTTTCTGTTTCATACTCATCGTCTTCATCGTCATCTGAATCAGAATCTTTGTTTCTACGAAGCTTTTTTTTATCAGTTTGTTTTTTAGAAACCACATTATCCGTAGTTTTCTTAGTTCTGATTGTTACCATTGTGTATAAACGAGGCTACCTTTATTAAGTTATTAAGCTCAATGTGATAAAAATGTTTTCAATTTTATCAGAATTTATAAAAAATTGAAACAACTATATAAAAATATAAATAGTATAATTATAGAGTGAAATCATAGCAAATATGAATCAGTCAAAACAACCATCTCGGATTATTGGGGTACAATTTAGTATGTTGTCACCTGAAGAGATTCGTAAGAACTCAGTGGTGGAGGTAACTACTCGTGACACATACATAAATAATAAACCAGTACCGAATGGGCTATTTGATTCAAGAATGGGTGTATTAGAACCCGGTATAATTTGTCCTACAGACGGTCATACTTACATCGATACACCCGGATATTTTGGTCATATTGAATTAGCCCGTCCTGTATTCTTTATTCAGCATCTTAAAGAAATAATCAAGATAAGTAAATGTATTTGTTATAAGTGCAGTAAAATCCTACTTAATAAAAACGACCATAAACACGTATATGACATGCCCGCGGAAAAAAGATGGAATTACGTATATAGTAATGCTTCAAAAACTAAGCGTTGTGGTGAAATAACTGACAATGGATGTGGATGTAAGCAACCAAATAGCATTAAGTTAGAAGGAATGGCTACAATCTTAGCTACATGGGAAAAAGTAGAATCATCAGAAGGCGAAAAGGACGTCCAATTGCGCCTAACACCTGAGATAATTGTAAAGACTTTTCGACGTATCTCAGATGAAGATGTTACATTTATGGGATTTAGTCCATTGTGGTCTCGACCAGAGTGGATGGTATGTCAAGTATTACCGGTGCCTCCTCCTTCGATGCGTCCTTCAGTAAAGCTGGACGCTCAACAGCGTAGCGAGGACGATTTGACACACATTTATAGTAATATTATCAAATATAACCGAGACCTTGCGGACAAAATCGCGAACGAAGCTTCTACAAATGTGATTGAAGGATTGTCTACTCAATTACAATATTTCATTGCGATGATTGTGAATAACAAGGTTAAGGGAGCGGACAGTCTACGACAACGTTCAGGTCGTCCGTTACAATGTATTACAGGTCGTTTAAATAGTAAGGGTGGTCGTATTCGAGGTAATCTCATGGGTAAGCGTGTTGATTTTAGTGCTCGTTCGGTCATTACTGGTGACCCTAACTTGTCTATTCGACAACTGGGTGTTCCAATGAAGATTGCTATGAATATTACCAAGCCGGTAACTGTAAATGACAGAAATCGCGACTTCTTAATGAAACTCGTTCAAAATGGACCGGAAGAATATCCAGGTGCCAAGATTCTTGAACGAAAAAATGGTGAAAATATTTCACTAAGGTACGTAGACCGACTTTCTATACGTCTTGAAACAGGCGACATCGTTCACCGTCATATGATGGATGGAGATGCCGTCCTATTTAACAGACAACCCAGTCTTCATAGAATGAGTATGATGTGTCACATCGCTAAGATTATGAAGAAGGGTGATACATTTCGTATGAATGTCGCGGACACAAAACCGTACAATGCCGATCGAAAAATACTTATGTAATCTATCGAGGTTGGCAACAGGGGGGACTGAAAAGGTTGATACCCCCTAGTGAATAATCAATATGCTAATATGGTAATAAAAACAATATAAAAATAATATAGTAACTACATTAATATGTGCGACGATACAATCCCAATTAGTGGCGTTATTAAAACGTGTTCGAAATGTTCTGAGATTAAATCCGTAGATTTATTTATAAAAGAACGAAACATATGTAAGAAATGCAATAATTTTAGAACCCGTGCGAAATATTTAAAATCGAAAGAAAGTCTCGGTGGTAATCAAGTATGTAATACTTGCTCTGAATCAAAAGACATATCAGAATTTATTAAAAACAGGAATATTTGTAAAACCTGCAATAATAATAAACGACGAACTAAATATGAAAATGATGAAGACCATCGAATGAAGTTAATACAAAGAGCTTCTACGTTCAAGCACGATAAGGTTATTGATAGGCAACAAAGAAATAAATTAAATGCTGAAATAATTGGTTTTCAAAACACAAAATGCGAATATTGCTATGAAATTAAATCATCCGAAAAATTTAGATTTAATAGATTACGATGTCGAGATTGTGAGCGAGACGAACCAATTGGTAAATTCAAACGATGTGTACGTTCAAGAATTTATATAGCATTAAAAAAGAATAAAACGAAACGGACTATCAAATACCTGGGTTGTACGAATAATGAGTATTTTGATTGGATAATGACTTACAATGAAAACTATAATTTGGAAAATTATGGAAATGTATGGCATATCGATCATGTTATCCCAATATCAAAGTTTAATCTTGATGATGAAGAAGAGCAAACACTCGCCTTTAATTGGAGGAATACAATGCCATTATCCGCACAAGATAACCTAAAAAAAGGTTCTAAAATTATTAATCTACAAGTTGCGGAACATATGGAAAAATTACAAGAATATCACGAAAACAAAAATATAAAAATACCAGAAAAGTATATTGAATTATTTGCTAGACACCTTGTTGTTCGGGAAGTTCCTAAAGTTATCACTACCACCCTGTAATGGAAACATTATAAGGGGAACACGGTTAATAGCCGTACCCAATGGTAATAATGTGATAAATGAAAGTTTTATAGGGGATAAAACTTGAAATGGATAATCCGCAGCGTTACTATCTACGTCCGTTATGGTAAGGATATGATAGGCGTTCAGAGACTGAACGGGTGTCGGTGTGTAATGATAGTGTAACCCACTTGAACATGCTTAAGATACAGTCCGGCCCTATGGGAAACCATAGGGGTACTCCGTTCGATGGAGATGAGATGAATATGCATATGCCTCAGAATGTGTTGGCAGAAACAGAATTAAAAAATTTAGCAGCGATTCCATATCAAGTAATAAGTCCTGCTGCAAACTCGCCGATTATCGGCATATATCAAGACTCGTTATTAGGGTCATATCGTTTTACCCGACCAAACATCACATTCACCCCACGTGAGGCGATGAATTTACTGATGATGTATTCAAAGGTAGATACGGGTGCGATTCGCGAAATAAGCGAACAAAATAGTGGAAAAATAACAAATTTCGACATCTTAAGTCAGGTCATGCCACCTTTAACATTGAAGTTTAAGACAAAGCTGTTTGATGAAGATGAAGAATACGCAACATCAAACAATGTGTTAGAAATCCGCAATGGAAAGTATATTCGAGGCCAAATCGAAAAGTCGGTACTGGGGTCTTCGACAAAGGGCATCATTCACCGAGCCTACAATGATTTTGGAAATATGTCGGCATGTGACTTTATTGATGACCTACAAAACGTAATAACTGAATACATGAAGTCAAGCGCGTTCAGTGTAGGAATTAGTGATTTGGTAGCTAATAGAAAAACTCAAGACTCAATCATTCATGAAATTGCAAAACAAAAACAAGAAGTCCAGTCGCTGATAGAGCGCGTTCATATGGGTTCGTTTGAAAATAATACATCATTATCCAACAACGCCCAGTTTGAAACAAGCGTAAATAATATATTGAATAAGGCAACGGAGCAAGCAGGTAAAATTAGTCGTAAATCTCTTGCCAAAGATAACCGTTTCGTGATGATTGTAAACTCTGGGTCTAAGGGTACTTTAATCAATATTTCTCAGATGATTTCTTGTTTGGGTCAGACGAACGTAGATGGTAAACGTATTCCGTATGGATTTGATAACAGAACTCTACCCCATTTTAACAAGTATGACGATTCCCCGGGGGCTCGTGGTTTCATTGAGAATTCATATATTTCCGGATTAACCGCCCCCGAATTATTCTTCCATGCTATGGGTGGACGTATTGGTCTTATTGATACTGCGGTAAAGACTTCTCAGACAGGTTATATCCAAAGAAGATTAATCAAAGGTCTTGAAGACTTAAAGGTGGAATATGATATGACAGTTCGTAATAACAAGGGCAAGATTATTCAGTTTGCTTATGGCGATGACGGATTCGAATCGACCAAGGTAGAAAATCAATCAGTGCCTCTAGTGGGTATGAGTCTTGAAGAAATTTACATTTACTATGATATTGTTGGAGCAAACGACCAAAAGACTGAAATTACCCGTATTTTCACAAAGGACGCAGCTACTCGTACAAGAAAGCAAGTTCAGGATACCAAAGAAAAATGCAAGACATATATTGAAAAGATGGTTGAATATCGTGATATGATAGTCGAATCAGTATTCAAGAATAAAAATGAGAATGGTGTAAATGTTCCTGTGGCGTTTCAAAATACTATCGCTAATATCCAGGGACAACTTCAATTAAATTCAAACTCGATTGTTGATATTACTCCACTTGAAGCATTTGAACTTATTGAAGAATATTTCAACAAACTTAAGAGGTTGAGTTATATCGCTCCGAATCCTCTGTTTGAAATCCTGTACTTCTTCTACTTAACCCCTAAGGATTTGTTAATTAATAAGAGGTTTCATCGTAAGGCATTAGTGATTCTTCTTGAAAATATTATATTGAAGTATAAGCAAGCAATCGTTCATCCTGGAGAAATGGTGGGGGTGATTGCGGGCCAATCTATTGGTGAACCTACTACACAATTAACATTGAATACGTTCCAT
>OCVQ010002710.1_pt1 | contig 11232 bp, 7 predicted proteins | sample 1539061 | NCBI WGS metagenome assembly OCVQ01 (sample SAMEA3355526, study PRJEB22509) | marine metagenome | biome: marine; feature: river plume; material: water | place: USA | collected 2010-08-08 | depth 0.5 m | reverse complement strand
CGTAGCTAAGTTCTGCCGCTCCTACATTCCAGTCTTGGTAAGCGGTGTAGCGTATTATGCTGAGCTCGTTATTGCCTACTACCTCGCCCGTAAGGTGTACGGGTTGCCTTACTCTGCCTAGTTGCGTAGCGGTACCGCAACTATCCAGTGCTAATACGGTGTAGGTATTGGGTATTTTGGCATTTACCAAGCTGTCTTCATAATACAAATTACCATATATGCATGTCACCGAATCGGCTACTATGCTCTCTATTTTTTGGGCGTTTCGGTAGATATCGTACCGCACTGCTGCATCTTCTAGGCACGGCCATGTGAGTGAGACTATTTCCTTTGCTTTAGGATATGCGGGTATATCTTGATAGGTGGCATTAGTGATATGCGAAGTGTCAAACGCCGTGAATCCTGGAGTTACAACTATCTGTACACTATCGAGCTGCGTGACGCAGCCGGTGTAGCCATAAAGCCGTTGGGTGATCCAATAGGTGCCTGCATCAGGATAGGTTTGACTAAAATTAGCTTGATTCACAGGCACATCTATCCAACCTCTGCCATCATAATAATTGTATTCTTTGCGAATGGTATTCTTTGTGACGGTATCTGTAACATTTACCGTAAAGGGTGAGCAGCCGCGTATATTGTCAACTGCAAAACCAGGTGCAGGTGCATCTACTACGGTAATGTATTGATTTTTTACTAAGGTGCTGTCGCAGAAGCCGTTGGAGTAGAAAAGGGAAACGGTGTAGGTGCCGGGTGTTGTATAACTATGTGACACAGGACTTTTTGACTCAGGACTCAAGACTGTTTTAGACGTGCCATCACCAAAGGTCCATACCCATTTTTCGCCTTGTGATTGGTTTACGGTGTCCGTGGTGCTTTGGTTGGTGAATGTGGCTTGTGAGTATGCACATACTATGGTGTCTTTGGCGGTGAAAGCCGCTACGGGTTTTTCTGGGATGCGGATGTGAAATGTGTCAGTATACCACTCAGAATATTTATTACTATTGCTATATGCGTGCACCTTAAAAGGGAAATCTCCATTAGACCTAAATGTAAACTCGGGTTCCTTTCCAAAGATGGTATCAAGTAAACCGTTTTCATTTGTGACAATCCACATAAACTGGTTTAAATTGTTGGATGAATCCGTGATGTTATCAATACTCACTTTGGCATTACAACCATATTGAACACCATATTTATATCTTGAATAATTGTATAGGTGGAGAGCTGCTATTTCAGGTTCTGACATTCCTACAAGGAACAAATAAGAATGCTTAAATTCTAGTCCTAAATTTGGTGCGTTAGTATTTATTAAAGAACTTAATGAGTAATCACTACGTTTAGGTTTTTCAAAACTAACCAAAAGCTTACCGTATGGTGAGAGATCTATTCCACGAAGAGATAAATCCTGATCCATATAATTTTGCCTTGTAGCTGAACATATTTCGATTATCGGGTTATTTTCTCTAAAATTATAGCCAACTACTTTTGATTCTATTCCTAAACGCAACCCGCTAGAGTCGTAAATGTAAGTCTGTACGTAAACATAAAGGATGGAATCACTTGGGGACACAATCAACTGGCCAGGATAATATTGTGTAGCGTTTACGTCCTTGGTATAATGATACTTTTCCTCAACAATTGGCTCATGAGATAGTACTGGTTTTAAGTTGTAGTTCTCTCTAATAATTTCGGGTTGCCCTATAATTTTAAAATCCTCATTAAGTGTGAGACATTCAATACCAGAGTATCTATAAATGTAGCCCAAACTGGAGTTTGATAATAAGGCTTCTCTAGAAATGAATAATCGGTCTAAGTTAAAACTAAATCTGGCATCAGAAATTTTTGAGTAATCGTTATACTCTGAACTATTTAAAGGTATAGACTCCTTGATGTAATCACTTTTCTTTAATAAAATACTATCCGTTATTGTTAGGCCAATTTGGCCATAGGTAGCTATATAGCATATATAAGGGTCTATTGAAGAAGATAATACCAGAAGGTATCTATAATCTCTGATTCTTGTAACTGCAATGATTTTGTTAATCTTAGCATTCGTATTAAGTCTGAAATTCTTTTTAACTACTTTTAAACCTAAGTGTGAATTCTTAACTTCACTCCCATAAATCCCTTCACTAAAATTAACTACTGTATCAAATGGAGAATTTCTATCATAGTAGCTTTTCACCATATTTTGATATACTCCTCCAATTGGTTTGATCCACCCGTGTAACAAATTATATGAGCTATCACTAACTCTGAGTATAACATTACTTTCTCTTGATGGTATTATTGAGTCTGAATTAGCAAGACTTACTAGTGATTTGCCGTTAAATCCTTTAGGTTCAATGCCGTTATCTACAAAGAGAAAGCTACCATTAGATTCTGAAATAATAGAGGGAAATAGGTGTTGTTTATTATCGGAGTAATAAAATTGCTCAAGTGCACAGGTATTGTCATCATGGTGACTGAAATAATTTAAAACTCCACTACCAACATCAGCAACATGTATTCGCAATTTATCACTTTGACCAGATACTGAAAAAGTGAAAATAGTTAGATACACTATAAAGACAGGAAATCTAAATGAATTACAGGAACGCATAGTAATGGTATGACACCTAGAGTATTGAAATAGTTGCATTTTAAGGCACATTGTTTAATTCTACATTACTTCACCAACTATAAAGCTTACAAATCAAAATATGGAAATGCATTCAAGGATATAGCACCCAAAGCAGTGCTGTTTTGGGCAAGTGCTACTTGCCCAAAGAGTGATATTATTATTAATATACGAAGAAGGTTCCTCATTAATCGTTTTGATAAATCAATTTAGCATTAGATTGAAGTTACCCATTTTCTATATTTATGGAATATACGCCACTAGATAAATTCAGTTCGCGTAAACTTATGGTTGTAGTTGTTAACTTCGGTATTTGTTCTACAAACTAACACATAAACCCCTTTGGGTAAACCTTTAGTATTAATTTTATGATCTGAAAACTGATATAGATTATCCTCTATTTTTTGACCAAGAATTGTATAAATGGACAATTCTATAATTTCATCAAAGTTCATTTCTTTAGGCAAAACCAATAAACCGTTAGCATTCACATCAACACTTTCTATTGTAGAGCCTTCTTGTGTCCGATATGCCATAGGAAGAGTAAAATCTTCAACCGCAGTGATGCTTAAGTTTACCATGGCTAGGGCAGGCCACGACATTACGAAATAGCCGTCTTTCATTTTTTATCAATTCAATTTATCAAATATATCATTTTATTTTTTGATAGAAACAGCATATCGCTGGTTTACCATTCGTCCTTTTCTAAATGTGGGTAAAGAAACCTTAAACAGTTCCATGTTTTGCCGTGACGTTTTTTTCAAAGTTTCTATTTTATAACACCGTACAAAGCCTATTTTTGCGGCCTTATTATGAACATACACGAGTATCAAGCCAAAGAAATTCTAAAATCATACGGAGTTGCTATACAAGAAGGCATCGTAATCGACAAAAAAGAAGATGCACTAGCCGCTGGAGCCAAGCTGCGTGAGCAAACCGGCACAGACTGGATGGTAGTAAAAGCTCAAATACACGCTGGTGGCCGTGGTAAAGGTGGAGGTGTAAAACTCGCCAAAAACGACGAACAACTTCAACAAGTAGTAAATGACATACTAGGCATGACCTTGGTTACACCTCAAACAAGTGCTGCCGGTAAGTTCGTAAGCAAAGTACTGCTGGCTCAAGACGTGTACTACCCAGGTGCTAGTGAGCCATCTGAGTATTATATGAGCGTATTGCTAGATCGTAATAGCGGTAAAAATGTAATCATATACACCACCGAAGGAGGTATGGATATAGAGCAAGTAGCGCATGACACTCCAGAGTTAATCCACAGCGAATTTATAGATCCTGCTTTGGGCTTACAAGGTTTTCAAGCGCGTAAAATTGCGTTTAACTTAGGCCTAAGTGGAAATGCATTTAAAGAAATGGTGAAGTTTGTTACCTCTCTTTACAATGCTTACATCGGAATTGATGCATCTCTTTTTGAGATTAATCCTGTTCTGAAAACATCAGACGATAAAATAATTGCGGTAGATAGTAAAGTATCGCTAGATGATAACGCATTATACAGACATCCTGCTTTTGCTGCTCTTAGAGATGAGGCAGAAGAAGACCCAACTGAAGTAGAAGCTAAAAAACATAACCTTAACTTTATCAAACTTGATGGTAACGTAGGATGTATGGTAAATGGCGCTGGTCTTGCCATGGCAACAATGGATATTATCAAGCTAAGTGGTGGTGAACCTGCTAATTTTCTTGACGTGGGGGGAGGAGCAAATGCACAAACGGTAGAAGCTGGTTTCCGTATTATCCTTCAAGATCCTAATGTTAAAGCGATTCTTATCAATATATTTGGTGGTATAGTACGATGCGATAGAGTTGCCAATGGCGTAGTAGAAGCCTACAAATCCATCGGCGAAATACACGTACCTATTATTGTAAGGCTACAAGGAACCAATGCAGAAGAAGCTAAGAAAATAATAGACGAAAGCGGTCTGCGTGTAGAGTCTGCTATCGTATTGCAAGAAGCTGCGGATAAGGTAAAAGCTGTTCTAGCTTAAATCACCTGGGTTATGAGCGAATTTGTAGAATTACGACCTCATAACATCAATTCAAAAACCATAGTTGAAATAGTACAAGTCCTTCGTAACGGGGGACTTGCTATCATACCAACCGACTCTATTTATGCCATTGTTGGTGATTTACTTCACCGCGATGTCATGGAAAAAATATGTAGACTGTTAGAAAAAAAGCCCAGCCATGCCAATCTTTCTATTCTGTGCAAAGATTTAAGCAGTCTGAGTGAGTACACCTCGCCTATTTCTAATCCTACCTATAAAGTAATGAACAGACTATTGCCAGGTCCTTTTACCTTTATCCTAAAGGCTAGCAACAACGTTCCCAAAATATTTAGACAAAACAAAAAAACGATTGGTATTAGAGTGCCTGACAATGAAATATGTCAAGCTATCATTTCTGAATTAGGAAATCCATTGGTATGTTCCTCTATTCACTCCGAAGATGAAATACAAGAATACCTTACCGAACCACAAGAAATATTTGAAGTATGGCAAAATAAAGTTGCCTACATTGTAGATGGAGAAGCCGGGCATAATGTGGGAACCACGGTAATAGATGCCAGCGAAGGAGAGCTAGAACTTATACGAGAAGGCTTGGGAATAGAACTTTTGTAACCGTTGGCATGGTGTATTTGTAGCCAAAATATCTTTTATTTGTGGAACAAACACCAAGTTGAAACCCACTACCTCTATATCTATTGCGATACTAACGCTGGTTATGTTGGCTACTTCTATCCATTTGGTATACGAACAACTAACTCCCCCAGTAGCAGAGTGCAGTGACGCGGAGGTAGACTCTGAAACTGAAATAGATGACGATCTGAAAATGGTATCAGACAGCTCAGTCACCATCTTCCATGAGCTTCAACGCAATTTTTACGGAATACATGCCGCTAATTATTATTCGGCAATAAGTATAGGTATCGCCACCGAGCCTCCCGAATCGGTTTAAAAACTTCGTTTTTATCTTGTCATCTTCAGGTAATGGATTATTCCATTTACCCAAGGTGACCTAAATTTAAGGTTTATGAGATAATCATTTATAAACCACCCATTTTAAAACATAAAATAAGTTTAATGAAAAAATATTTTTCGCAATTCAATGCTGATTTGCCAGCAGGACTAATTGTATTTCTGGTAGCTGTTCCGTTATGCTTGGGAATAGCCGCCGTAAGTGGTGTATCTGCATTTTCGGGTCTCATTGCAGGAATCGTAGGCGGCATTGTAGTGGGTTCTTTAAGCGGATCACAATTAGGAGTGAGTGGCCCCGCAGCTGGTTTGGCGGTAATTATCGCTACGGCTCTTCAAGAATTTAAAGCACAAGTAGATCAGAGTCTCGCCCCTGATGCGCTCTTTGCCGAAGCCTTTCAAACTTTCTTACTTGCCGTTGTGCTTGCGGGAGGCATACAAATCTTGCTCGGTTTTTTAAACGGCGGAATCATAGGCTATTACTTTCCGTCTTCTGTCATTAAAGGAATGTTGGCGGGAATTGGCATCACCATTTTTCTAAAAGAGATTCCGCATGTGCTTGGATACGATAAAGACCTAGAAGGTGACATGGATTTTTGGCAGGTAGATGGAGAAAATACCCTAACCGAAATCATCAATGCCTTTGGTAATCCTGATTTTGGAGCTGCTAGTATAGGAGCTCTGGGCTTGCTCATTTTAATACTATGGCAACAAGGCTTTATGCAACGCATTAAGCTATTCACCTACATTCAAGGACCACTGGTTGCCATTCTTTCGGGCATTGGTTTGGTTTATCTTTATAGAGGAGGAAGCCATGAGATGCTAACTGAACATCTGGTAAACGTACCGGTTGCCACAAGTGCAAACGATTTTTTTGGGTTTTTTACCTTCCCACGTTTTTCTGCCATATCTAATCCATTAGTCTGGAAAACAGCACTGGTAATCGCACTGGTTGCCAGTATAGAAACCCTGCTTAGCGCGGAAGCTACGGACAAAATGGATCCGCAAAAACGTGTAACACCTGCCAATAGAGAACTTAAAGCACAAGGAATCGGGAATATGGTGAGTGGCTTATTAGGCGGCTTGCCCATAACTCAAGTTATTGTGCGCAGTTCCACCAACATTCAAAGTGGTGGTAAAACCAAAATGTCGGCTATCGTTCACGGTTTTTTCATTTTGGGTTTTGTTGCGTTTTTACCGCAATTACTCAACCTTGTACCCAGGGCTAGTTTGGCTGCCATTCTACTCATAGTAGGTTTTAAGCTTGCCAATCCTAGTACATTTAAGGCAATGTGGAGTGCGGGTTTAAATCAATTTACACCTTTTTTAGTGACCATTTTATTCATTGTTTTTAAAGATTTACTTTGGGGCGTAAGCATAGGATTAACCGTGGCTATTCTCGAGATATTATACCTGAACTACCGCAAGCCCTATTTGGTAAATATTGACCAAAATACAGCCGATAATATTTTTCATTTTCAGCTGGCTGAAGATGTTACTTTCTTACACAAAGCAAGTATTCTGGATACGCTAAACAAGGTTCCTCCAGGATCAAACGTAATCATAGATGGATCAAAATCCATTAGTATACACCCAGACGTAAGAGAGATTATTAGCGATTTTGAAACCCATGCGCAGTTTATAAATGTGACCCTAACATTAGTAGGAATGAAAGAAGGCGTACAACCCGACCCATTAGCCGAATTTGATAAGGTGGTTGGCAACTAGAAAATAGCGTGTAAAGCACAAAAAAAAAAGCGACATTCATTAAATTGAATGTCGCTTTTTTTGGATAGTGATATTGTTATAATTACCAGATTTTAATTCGGGCAGAATCATGCTTATGCATAGCACCTGAAGGGCACGTTCCAAAAGCTTCGTAATAAGGACCGAAATTAACCAATGGCCCGATTACCCTAAACTCTCCTGGAGAATGCACGTCCGACTTCAAACGATTTACCAGTTCTTCCTCTTTAATATTTCCTTTCCACACATTGGCCCATCCTAAGAAAAAGCGTTGTTGCCAGGTAAATCCATCTATATCTTCTGGCATGATGCCATTGTATTGTTTCTTCAACGCTTCATACGCCAAGGTTACGCCACCCAAATCTGCTATATTTTCACCCATGGTCATTTTACCATTTACATTCATGCCATCCACTGGAGAGTAACTGTCATATTGCTCGCCTAGTTTTTGTGCTAGTGCATCAAATTTAGTTCTATCTTCATCCGTCCACCATGAGTTTAAGTTACCGTTCCAATCAAACTTACTTCCTTGATCATCAAACCCATGTGAAAATTCATGGCCAATTACAGCACCAATTCCACCGTAGTTTATCGCATGGTCAAAATCCTTATGAAAGAAAGGCGGTTGTAAGATTCCCGCTGGAAAAACGATTTCATTATTGCTTGAGCTATAATAGGCATTCACCATTTGTGGAGACATGTGCCATTCATTTTTATCTACTTCTTTACCTAGCTTATCCAGCATCTTAGCATATCCCCAGGTGCGTGAGTTTAGTATATTTTGGAAATGACTTGTAGATACTATTTCAAGTTGAGAATAATCTTCCCACACATCAGGATAACCCACTTTATAGGTGAAAGCATTTAGTTTTTTAATGGCTTTTTCCTTGGTTACATCGCTCATCCAGGTAAGTCCTTTGACGCGCTCTATGTACGCTGCTCTAAGATTTTCGATCATGGTTACCATGTAGGCTTTGCTGTCCTCAGAGAAATATTCTTTTACAAAAAGTTTACCCAGCGGCTCGCCTAAGATATTGTCCATAGTAGCAAAAATTCGCTCATCCTGCGGTTTCATGGTACTTGTACCGCGTAACTTGGTGCTATAAAAAGCAAAGTTTTCTGTTTCTAACGCTGCATTAAGGTGGTTTGCATAACCTGTTAACGTGTTCCATGTCAAATAATTTTTCCAATCTTGCACGGAGGTAGTCGCCATAAGCTCATCAAGCGCAGTAAAATAAGAAGGATGGCTAACAATAATAGTATCAAAAGCACCAAAACCTCTGTTTTTGGCAATGCTTATCATATCCGTAGCTTTAAGTTCTTTACTCCATGTTGCAAAACTCTTTTTGTTATACGTCTTATCCGGATCTCTTCTTTCTAACCTACTCCAGCTAATTGTCGCAAGCTTGGTTTCGAGGGCTAAAATAGACTCCCCTGCTCCTGCTTTGAGACCGGCTAACGTGTACATTTTATTGATATGAGCTACGTATGCTTTACGTATATCAATGAATTTTTCATCGTCTTGTAAATAGTAATCTCTGTCTGGCAGATTTAAACCACCTTGTCCCGCATATACGGTATTCAACTTACTGTTTTTACTATCCGCACCCACATATAGCCCTATAGGTGTACCAATGCCTTGAGGTGCTAAAACACCAAAAAGCCGTTGAATATCCTTGTTATTTTTCGCTTTTGCTATTTGGTTTAATACCGGTTTAATTCCAGAAATACCCGCTTTTTCTCTCGCTTCAGTATCCATACCCGCATTATAAAAATCACGAATCATTTGTTCTTCAGTACCTTTAGCGGCAGCAGTGTTAAGTCTAACTTTATCTACTATTTTCATGAGTTTTTGGCGATTTTCTTCATTAAGAATATTAAAAGCCATCCATCTGCTCTCTGTTTCCGGAATAGGGTTATTTGCTCTCCATCCGCCTATTGCGTATTGATAAAAATTGTCGCAAGGACTTACCGATGGATCCATATAGCTGGTATCAAACGCTTTTGGCTTTTCCCCATCCGTGTTTATTAGTGTAAACGATGCCAATGCAAATACGGCGAGTACAAGTAGTATCTTTTTCATGGTTTGGTTATGTATTGAATAAGTGCAAATATAGAAGAGTGTGCGATGTGGCGATACGGTGAATGACATATTGTAATGTTCCTTCAATGATTTGGAATATTAGTCTACCTTCCCACGATGCAAAATCCTGCTCTAATTGCCCATAAACCGAGTCAACTATCCGCAGAACCTACAGCGCTATCCTATGTAAGAGGTTCGGAAACCGAGAGCACCATTCGTGCACTTGTGAAAGGTGAATATGTTCGAATAGATGAATTTTACAGCAATGGCTTGACGCTTCTTAGCGAATTACAAGACTTTTTGCACCAAAAACACCCTGGGCAAGGCTTTACGGAACAACGAGCGTATAGAGCTGAATATCAGCTACTGTCTAATCGTGTGCTACTTGAAGTTAATCAGTCAAAGCTGGTCGTGAAAAAAGGACCTACTATTGGTTGGCTCGAAAAACTATATCCAGCATCGGGCAATTTTTTACTCACCTTCCCTCAAATACAAGGTTTAAACAGTGCGTGGCAATGGTACACCAACGGCATAGTAATTCCCGTACTTCGCAACAAGATACATCCTTATTACGGTGTGTATTTCCCAACGCGCTTTGAACACTTAGTACTTTTTGACAACTGGCTAAAGCGCTATAACGGACCCAAAAAAACGGCTATGGATATTGGAATAGGCAGCGGAATATTATCCTTGATGCTCGTAAAACACGGTTTTCAGAAATCATTTGGCACAGATACCAATCCGAATGCCATAATTGGACTTGAATCATGGATGACAGGTAGTAAAATGGCTCGGAAAATAGAGTTAGATTATAATTCGTTGTTTGGCAAATGGATTAAACCAACAGAGCTCATCGTTTTTAATCCGCCTTGGTTACCCACATCTAGTGCGTTAAATCGTTTGGATGAAGCCATCTATTATCCTGAAACATTATTCCCTGATTTTTTTAAGGAAGCAAAAGAAAGATTACTTCCTGATGGAAGAATAGTACTTCTTTTTTCTAATCTAGCACAACGTACAGGTGTAACAAAAGACCATCCTATAGTCACAGAACTTGAATCTGGCAATCGCTACATCATAGATAGATGCCTTAAAAAAAAGGTGACAGCATCCTCAGATAAAACAAAGAGAAAACAGCATTGGCGAGCACAGGAAGAAGTAGAACTTTGGGTTCTTATGCATAAATAGCCGCTGACTTGGACTTAATAATATGACAAAATAGTTTTATGATTAATTCTGTACATTTGAGTTTATGAAACAGATTTCCATTCTTTTGTTCTTATTTGCTTCAAGCATAGCTAGTGCATGCAACTGGACCAATGTAAATGTAGGTTACGGTGACAGCTGTAACCGCTATAATTTTGAAGTTTCGGGTACAACAGACACCTGTTTCAAAATTGAAGCTAAAATCTATTTAGGAACCACACTTAAGGCTACTTACTTGAAACGAAATTTTAAACACTACTTTCAAGATACGGGAATGTATGTGGTAAGAGTCAAGATAATCAATACCTGTACGAATTGTGACACGATAATCTACAAGCAGATTCATGTAACGTGTAAGCCTAGTGGCGGTACAACAGGATGTGATTGGTCAAAATCAGGCATATACTATTCTCAAAACTGCAATAAATTTACCTTTGAAATGGGCTCTTTTGACACCTGTTTTAAGTACATCACAATGGTAATTGGGAATGGGCACGTAGATACTATTTCAGACAATAGGGTATTTACACATACCTTTAGCGATACAGGAACCTATTACATTCGTACTACCTTTCGTAACAAATGCA
>OCVQ010002705.1_pt1 | contig 11244 bp, 14 predicted proteins | sample 1539061 | NCBI WGS metagenome assembly OCVQ01 (sample SAMEA3355526, study PRJEB22509) | marine metagenome | biome: marine; feature: river plume; material: water | place: USA | collected 2010-08-08 | depth 0.5 m | reverse complement strand
CGGGTGGGGTGCGGGGTGGCAGGTTGATCCGTGAATCGGTCTACATATACGTATATATATGTATGAACAAGATGGGGTAGGTTGGGCGGAGATTCGGGAGGTGCTGTGAAACTTGGTCCAGGTTTATCGTTTTCGTGGAAGCGTGCGCTCGGGGTGACTAAAGCAAAGCGTCGAGTGTCGAAAAAGACGGGTATACCGTTGTCGCGTGGTGGGCGGCGAATGAAACTCGGTAAGTGGATGGGGATGAAATAGCGGTTTTTATTGTGCGGCGTAGTGGAATGCGATAGAAGTGGCGACTGCTAACCAGAGTTGATACGGCACGAACGCAAAGCCAAGTGTGAGAGACACGCGAAACGAGATCACGAGCAGCGGGATGGTGAACGCAGAGGCGAGCACGAGTGCAACAGCTGATGCGATCAGTGAGTGCGGATTAAAAAACAACCATGCCCACGAGAGCGCGGCCACCACACTTAGTGCGAGACAAATCAACCAGACCAGTTGGTGAGTGCTTGAGAGGCGGCTGGCAACAATCCAGGTTGCGATGATGAGCAATGCAAAGTTGTAGGGCCAAATGAGACCGACCACGATGCCGGGTGGTTGCCATGCAGGTTTTGTGAGCGAGCGATACCACTGTGTATCTGTGGCAACCAAGCGACCAGACCCGAAGATGTAGACGGCGATGATTGCGGTGCCAAGAATGCCGACGACGTTGCGGCTCATACTCAAGTATGGCTCGCTGAGACGAAACCCAACTTTGCTATTTAAAGGCGACTGGTTGGGGTGCGCAGCAAACTTCGGCTGACTTGGCGGCGTTGGTGACGCCGTCAGAAACCTTTGGTGTGTTCTTCATTTGGTCGGCGTCAGAAAGCACGGTGTAAACCTCAAATTTGTGCGCGCCACCTTCAACCCAGAACTTGTCTTGCACCGAATAGCAACAAGTCGTCTCGCCTTCGACCCACACTGGCAAACCCGCAGCGGTGACACGTTCGTGTTCGCTGCGCACTTCGTCGACCGATTCGACTTCAACACCAAGGTGATTGATCGAGTCGTCGGCACCAGGGTTTTCGATCAACACAAGTTTCAGCGGTGGGGTAACGACGGCAAAGTTGGCGTAGCCGGGGCGCACTTTGGCTGGCCCGACACCAAAAAGTTTCGTGTAGTGGGCGATTGACTCTTCGAGATTTTCAACATTGAGGGCGAGTTGCAGTCTGGACATGTTTTTCACTCTACTTCGTCACCAGGTTCGTTTGTAACTACTGGTAGAACTTTTATAGATGTTGCCATGCACGCATGTGTGCTGTGATATTTTTGGCTGTGAGCATTTTCTATCAAGGTGCTGTCGCTGCAGCATCAGTTGTTGCATTGATCTTGCCATCATTTGGATCACTCGCGCCAGAAATAACGGGCACGAAATGCGCAAAAGTTGGCACGTTTCGCACAGCAAAATTAGTTAAATATCAATGTCAAAAGTCATCAAAGGGTTTACGTTGGGTAGTGGCGTCATCAAAGAGCACAGCCACCAAAACAACAGCCGCGCCGACAACAACAACCACGCTTGCGCCGCTTTATCTCGACGCTGAAATTACAGACGCCAGCAAAATGTTGGCTGCTCAAGAATGTCGAATAAAAGACGCAACGTTTAACTCGAGCGATGGCTCGGGTACGAGGGCGTCGGGTTTTCCGAGACCGGCGCAGTTTCCTTCGGCTATGGGTCAAATGCGTGTGCTCGTTGTGCCAGTCAACTTCAACGACCTATTTTTTAGCAGTGTTGACGCGCGTTCGATCGAAGCGACATATGCCAAAGCCAATTCTTATTTTGTCGCAATGTCAGGTGGGCGTGCATCAGTGAGCGTCACTGTTGCGCCGAGTTCTGCATGGGTTGATCTGGGTGACACGGTCGAGGGCAGCGGTTTTACAAACCCGCCGAAACCGCAGTGGGATGGCAGTACTTTTTATCGAAAAGTCGTAGATCTTTATCTACAGAAAAATTCGGCTGCAGGTTTCGACGTCGTAGCTGTTATGTCTTCGCCATCGAATCGTTTTCAAAGTGCGCAGGCTCACCCCGCAGGTTCGACAACTTATGCCACTGGCAAAAACTTTACGGGAATGTTGATTGTTGGTGGCAGCGTGCCATATTGGAATGTTCTTGCGCACGAAATTGGTCATGCGTGGCTCGGCTACGAAGATCTCTATTTGTTCAGCAGCCAAAACGAATCGCCGTTCGGCAAGTGGGATTTAATGTCGCAAACTGGCACTGAACTAAGCGGTTGGAGTCGGTTTCTCGCCGGCTGGGTTGAGTCAAGCGCCGTGCGATGTGCGAGCCCAACATCAACTTCGCGTCACTATTTGACAGCACTTAACTCTGAATCAGCGAACTCTCAGTCGAGACTGCTGGTTGTGCCGTTAAGTGCGAGCAGTGCGATTGTCGCAGACTATCGAGCGCCAAATACTTGGTCTTCAGATCTCAAAACTGCGACTTTGGTTGTATATCGCGTTGACACAACAATTGAACACGGCAATGGCCCGATAGCGCTTGTCGGTTTAATCGAGCAGGCGGGTGGCACGCTCACATCGGGTTCAATAAAAATCTCGACAAAGGCCATGAACGCAGCAGGCGTGGTGCTCGAAGTTAGCAATTAACCAACCAAATCGGTTTTGAATAGCGGTGTTTTTGACGACTGAGTAGCATCATGTTGTGCAGCGCATGATCTCGCTTGACAACACGATTGAAATTGACTCGGCGCTTGCGCAAAGTTTTAAGCGCAACGGGCACGCGGTGGTGCGCGGTCTTGCCACTGGTGCAGAAGTCAGCGAATATTTACCGGCAATAAATAGCGCCACGCGACTGTTAAACAAAGACGAACGACCATTTGCCGAGCGCGACACTTACGGCAAGGCGTTTATTCAGTCGATGAATTTGTGGACAATCGACCCAGTGGCCCGCGAGTTCGTTTTTGCGAAACGATTTGCCAAGGTGGCTGCAGATCTGATGGGTGTCGACGGCGTGCGTTTGTATCACGATCAGTCGTTGTTCAAAGAGCCAGGTGGGGGAATCACCCCGTGGCATCAAGACCATGTTTATTGGCCGCTCGATACAACCAACACGATCACAATGTGGATGCCGCTCGTTGATGTGCCGACCGATGTTGGATCGGTGGTGTTTGCGTCGGGCAGTCACGAGCGCGGAGATCTTGGTGGTGCTGCGATTGGTGACGACTCGCAATTGCACTTCGACCGTTTGATTGAGCGCGAAAAGTTTGATCTTGAGTCTTATGCGCCGATGCGCGCGGGCGATGCGAGTTTTCATGCAGGCTGGGTGCTGCACGGCGCACCAGCTAATGAGACTGCGACGATGCGTTCGGTGATGACGATTATTTATTTTGCTGACGGTGTTCGAGTTAGTGAGATTGACAGCCCGATGCGTCGTGCCGACAACGAGCGTTGGTTGGGTTCGTTGCCAACCGGTTCGCTCGCAGCGTCGCCGCTGAACCCTTTACTCTGGTCGCGCTAACCAAAATTAATTCGCGAAGATGTTTGGTGTTTAGTTAGAAAATGCAGTGGATGGTAAATCGGTTTCGCCGTTGGCGATGGCGGTGATAATGCGTTGGGCGACTGCGACTGGCTCGAGCCCGCGCGGAAACTTCGGCGCAGTGCCAGCAACAGCACGCGAAGCCAAACCAGTTTCAGTGTGTGGTGGGCGAGCATCGATGACCCGAACGCCGGCTTTGCGGGCCTCGCGAGCGAGTGCTTCGTCGAACGAGCGAACTGCAGATTTAGAAGCGCCATAGACCGACATGCCAGGCAGGTTTTGCTCGGCGATGACGCCAGAGATGCCAACGAGCACTGAACCTTGAGAGATTTTGCTTAGTGCTGCTTGCATCAAAAAGATATGCCCAAATGTGTTGGTGAGAAACACTTCTTCGACAGTGTCAATAGTTGTTGCGCTAATTTCGCCGAAAGCAACGACGCCCATCGCGTTGATCACGATGTTGAGCGCACCATGTTTGGTGATGACTTCATCGATGACTGCGGTTGCTGATTCGGGCGAACGCAGATCGGCCGCGATGTGATTTGGGTCTGTGTTTGGTGTGCGCGAAACAGTAACGACGATGCAACCCCGACTTCGCAGTTCAGCGGCGAGAGCGCTGCCAAGCCCACCAGTGCCACCCGCGATGAGGGCAACTTTTTGAGCGAAATCAAATGTGCTGTTTGTGTTGTTCATGTCTTGAGTCAACGCTATGGGGATTTCAGCGAATAGTATCTGGGGTCTAGCAAGCAACTTAATTTAACTTTGAAAGGTGAACGTAATGGGAGCATGTGGATGTGGTTTTACAACAGACCCGGAGAAGAATTGCAACGGCACACACCGAGTAGTGCAAGCGGTGAAAGCCGACATTGCCGCCAAATTGGCAGAAAACGGTTTCGCCGAAGCAAGTGAGTTCGTAAAGACCGAAAAGAAGAGTTAGTAACTAGCTTTTAGCTTTACGAGTTTTACGAGTTTTAACTTCTCGAACTAAACCGAAAACAAAAATCGCGGCGATTGCGGCGAATATAAAAACGACTTGATTGTTGGACGATGATTCGCCTGCCGAAGCATCAGCAGTAACTTCGCCGGTTGGCGCGTCATCTGTTGGCGCATCGCCGGTTGGTACAGCCGACTCAAGACTCGTCGATTCGCCCGCATACCAGGCCATTACGCCAGCAACGCCGAGTTCACGGTTCGTGATGTTTTCGACGGGCGTACCGAACATTTCTTTTTGGCCAATCGACACGGTGAAGCGTGCTGGCGAATCACCAGCAACAGTGATTGCGTAAGTTCCGGCAATTGCAGTGGTGCGAAACTCGGTGAGGCGAACATAGTTTGTGCCGCTGTACGGCTCGGCAAACGAAACTCTTTCTGTTGGCGCGAAATTCAATATCGCACCGCTTGGATCTTCCACATTTAAAAACGGCAGCGATGCATCGTCAAGCAAGTTCTCTGGCGCGAGATCAGGAATTAAAATCGAGAGATAGAGCGGATCACCTGCGTTGAATTTGACCCGAAAGCCGCGAGTCTCACCAACAGAGTCGAGCGAACCGTAGAGCGCAAACGAGATTGTGCCGTCGAGCAACAACGGCCCATCAGATGGTGTGCTCTGATCTGAAGTAAGGATGATCGGGTCGTGCGCTTTGGCTATTGAGGCGGGTAGAAACCCAAACAAAACGGCGACGACAATTAGAAATTTTTTCATGCGATCACTAGGGCGTTCATATTTAAGATTGCGGCGCAGATTGCAGTGCCGCAATCAGTCGTTCGGGTGAAGCGTTGCAGGCTTCAATTTGTGCGTCGTTGAGCACAACTTCGATGCCTGTTGTGGTGCGACCAAGCACGATCGGGTAATTGCCGTTGGCGGCGGCGCGCACATCTTGTGGTGCATCGTCGCGGTGATAAGTGATAAACGAAACATCGAGCGACTCGCTGCATTGCACCCAGTCGGCACGCTTGCGAAACTTGCCGTGCGTTACGTCACAAAGCGAACAATGCCTGATGCCAAGTCGTGCGCCAAACCAATATGAAACTTCGCCCCAGATAGAAGCGTCGGCGTTATAGACACCGATGTATTCAAGATATTTTGAACTGCCTGACACATATATATTGTGCATCAAAAAGAGATAGTCCCTCGTATCGTTGAGATATGACGTTGATCATCAAGCCTGGCAATTCATGGGCAGATTTCTATGCACGCGCTCGTGCAGCGGCCCCCGAAGCTTTCGAAACAAATGCGTTGCGCAACCTGATTGGTGGCGAGTGGCTGGCGATTGGTGAGACAAAACCGCACAAGACCCCCGTTGACGACACGACAATTATTGGCGCCCCAGCAATAACTGCAGACGACGCAGCCAAAGCAATGAGTGCATCGGTTGCACAACATCGCGACTGGAGTCGTGTGCCGCTTGACGAACGCACCGCTCGCGTTGTTGCCGCACTTGCAATGTTGCGTGAACATCGTGAAACAATTGCCGGCTTATTGATGTGGGAAATCGGTAAGCCTTGGCGCATCGCATGCGATGACATTGATCGTTGCATCTCTGGTGTCGAGTGGTATGTCTCACAGATTGACCGCCAACTAGAAGGTCGCCAGCCGTTGCGCGGACCTGTTTCAAATATTGCGTCATGGAATTATCCACTAAGCGTGCTCGTGCACTCTGAACTTGTGCAAGTGTTGGCAGGCAACGCAGTGGTCGCCAAGACGCCGACACAAGGTGGTTTTCACGCACTCACTTTGGCTCACGCATTGATGGCGCGAGCAGGATTGCCCGTGACGCTCGTTTCGGGAAGTGGCGCCGCGTTGAGTGATGCGCTGATCTCGACACCCGAAGTTGGTGCGTTGGTGTTTGTTGGTGGTCGAACAAACGGTCGCAAAGTTGCAACTCGTCTGGCTGACTTACGCAAACGCCACGTGCTCGAACAAGAAGGACTAAACGCCTGGGGTGTATGGAATTTTTCGCAGTGGTCGTTGCTCGCTGGGCATTTGAAAAAAGGATTCGCCTACGGCAAGCAACGCTGCACCGCCTACCCGCGCTACGTGATTCAGCGTCGACTGTTGCCTGAGTTTCTCGAAATGTATATGCCGGTTGTCGCGTCGTTGAAGTTTGGTCACCCGTGCGCAGTTGCCAATGCGAACGACGAACTGCCTGAACTTGATTTTGGGCCCGTGATTCAAAAGTCGAAAGCGCAGTCACTGACCGCGCAATTTGAAGAGGCGATTACATCTGGCGGTATTCCGATTTTGCGCGGGTCACTTGAACGGGGTCAGTTCATTGACGGGCAAGATACATCGGCATATGTTGCACCGTCTTGCATTTTGCAGCCGTCTTCGGTGTGGTCGCTGCACCATTCAGAACCGTTTGGTCCGCTCGATTCGATCGTTGTTGTTGACACTGAGGCAGAGTTTTTAAGTGCGATGAATGTTTCGAATGGTTCGCTTGTGGCTTCAGTTGCGACCGATGATCTTGAGTTCGCGAACCGGGTCAAAGACGACGTTCAAGCATTTAAATTTGGTGTCAATACACCGCGATCGCGCGGCGACCGTGAAGAAGTTTTCGGTGGGCGAGGTGGATCATGGAAGGGCGCGTTTGTTGGTGGCGACCTGCTCGTTGATTCGGTGACCGATGGCGAACGTGCGCTTTACGGCAACTTTCCTGAAGGCTCGCGCTACCCGCGAACTTAAGAACTTAAGAACTTAAGAACTTAAGAACCCGAAGTTTGGCGACAACGGTCACTGCAATAGCGAACATTCGGCCAGTCGCGGGCCCACTTCTTGCGCCATTCAAAAGGTTTGGCACAAGCGTCACAGATCTTTGGTGCAAAACCATTTTTTGTGCGCGGTATGCGTGGCATCTCGTTTCATAGTATTGGCTGGTGAGCATGCAAACAGTCTGGGTTTTTGGCGATCAACTGAACCGAAAGATCGGCGCGCTTGGCGACGCTAAACCTGCGACACATCGCGTGTTGATGATCGAATCGCGGGCAAAAATCACGACTCGGCGCTGGCACGTGCAACGGGCGCACTTCATTGTTGCTTCGATGCGACGGTTCGCTGCCGAGTTGCGCGAGGCGGGCTTCGAAGTCGACTATCGCTTTGCCGAGTCGATGAGTGCAGGCGTGCAGTTGCACCGCGACGAGTTTTCGCCATCGCAGATTGTTGTGACCGAGCCAAATAGTTATGCGGCGCGCGAACTTGTGTCGGCACTGGGTTTGCAATCTGTGAAGTCGAACCAGTTTTTGTGCCACCCCGACGAATATGCGAGTTTTCGTGCGACACGCAAGACCGTGAAGATGGAAGATTTCTATCGTTGGCAGCGCAAACGACTTGATGTGATGATGGAAGGCGACGACCCAGTTGGCGGCCGCTGGAATTTCGACGAAGAGAACCGACAGGGCCCGCCGAAAACCGACCAAGACCGGTGGCCAAAACCGAAACCAGTGGCACTCGACGCGTTGGATGCCGAAGTTGTCGCCGATGTGTCGAGCAACAGTTGGGGTCAGCCGCCAACTGGGCAATGGGCAACGTCGCGAACCGAAGCTCTCGTGCGAATGAAATACTTTATGAAAAATAATTTGCCGATGTTCGGTGAGCACGAAGACGCGATGCTCAAATCAAATTGGCATCTCGCACACTCGTTGCTTTCGCCATATTTAAATCTCGGTTTGTTGTTGCCAGGCGAAGTAATCGCCGCAGCCGTCAAAGAATTTGAAGCCGGCAAAGTGCCAATCAATTGCGCCGAAGGTTTTATTCGCCAAGTGATCGGCTGGCGCGAATATATGTGGAACTGCTATTGGCAGTGGATGCCGAAATATAAGTCGATGAATGCGCTTGACGCGCGTCGCGATTTACCGAAACTATTTACAAAACCAGATGCGACATCGATGAGTTGCATGAAGTCGGCACTCGATGGCGTCTACCAACGGTCATATGCGCACCACATCGAAAGGCTGATGGTGCTCGGAAATTTCGCGTTGATCGCAGGGGTGAATCCGCAACAACTGACCGATTGGATGTGGAACAGTTTTGTTGACGCAGCCGAGTGGGTGATGGTGCCCAACGTTGTCGGCATGTCGCAATATGCCGACGGCGGAATGTTGGCGACCAAACCATATGCAAGTGGTGGTGCATATATCGACCGAATGAGCGATCACTGCAAAGGTTGTCGATATGACCGCAAGCAACGTGTGGGGCCAGATGCCTGCCCGTTCACCGTTTTGTATTGGGATTTCTTTTTGCGCCATGAGAAACTTTTTGCAAAGAACCCAAGGGTCGCGCGTCAGGTGCGTGCAGCCCAACAACTAAGCGATAGCGCAAAGGTGCGCGAAACGGCCGTGTCGATCTTGGCGCGCCTTGATAAAGGCGAGCTATAACGATTGCCACATTTGGGCGAATAGCAAGTAGTAATATTTTTTTGTTCAGTCGATTTGGCTGAATTAATCCCCAAGAAAAAGGAAGTCAACATGTTAAGGAAACTCAAATCACTTGGATTCAGTGCGAACCTTTCGTACGCACTCGGATTCGCGTCAGTAATTGGCAGCATCATTGTTTGGTTCACACAAGGTGGAACAGACGCAGGTGAAGTCGGAGCAGCCGGAGAGCGTTTCGGAATCTTCGTAGGTCTCTGGGCGCCAACATTCATGGCAATCGGTAACGGAATCGACAATTTGTCGGATTCGAAATAATTAGATTCGCAAGAATCTAAAAATTAAATAATTGTTAGAGGCGGTTGACGCTCGCGATAAACACCGCGAGCGACACCGCAATAACAACTATCGGCGCGATGAAGCGTTGAAGTGATGTCATGCATCAAGTTAATCAGATTAAAGCCTTTAACTTGATGACTCTATTTTCGAGCATGGCTCGAAATACCTCTTGCACAGTCGCTTTGCCGTATGTAAGGTCGCATTAGCCCTTCACATTTTCGTGGATCGCTTCGAGCGACTGGAGAATGCAATGAGCCAAGACAAAACTGAAGTAACCAGGGTGGTAAATCTCTACATTGATGGTGCGGGCAACGGAAGTGCTGATCAATTGAACGAGGCCTTTCACAAGAGTGCACATTGGTTCGGTTCGGCCGACGGTGTTGATTACGACATGGACAAAGACGGCTTTGTTACATACATGGTCGGGACACCAGGCAAACCTTCGAGTGCAAAGATTGTTGATATACAGATTGTTGGCGGTGCCGCTACGGCAACAGTGGAAGAAGAAGGATTCTGGGGAACACTTTCGTTCACCAACTATTTATCATTGGCAATTCTTGATGGCCGTTGGCAGATCACATGTAAAACTTTTGCCCACACCGGTGGTACGCACGCTTAGTTGGTTATTGATGCCCAGTGCTCAATGAGAATCGACGCAGCCTGCTCGGGGTGAGAGCACATCCACCAGTGGCCTGCATCGTTAATCGTGGCAGTAGCGGCATTGACACTTTTTGCAACTGATTTCATATCTTCTACAGTGCCTACGTAGTGATCGTTGGTGGCGATGATGGCGAGGCCATTGGGTGGTGCTGCAGTTGTAAATAGTTTGCCCGCAGTAGCGATAGCAGGTTGAGCGGCGCTGCGATAGAGAGTGAGGATGCAGCGAGCAAATTCTTCATTGACATGTGATTTCACATCAACCGCTATTTCGCGTGTCATGCCTTGAGAAGAAAAGTGATCGGCGAAGTCTTGATCAGACATGGCAACCATGCCGGCAACTATCTGTTCACCAATGTTGGGTGTTTGCCAAGCCTGAGCTGCGTCGTGCCAGATGTAGTCGGGGTGCAACATTCCGATGCAATCAGTAGCCCACGAACGCACGATGTTTGGGCGAGCGGCTAATGCACCGTAAGCATGACCAGCACCCCAGTCGTGGGCAACGAGATCGATGGGGCCGTCGATGTTGTCGAGTTCGTTGATCAACCAATCGCGATACTCGCGCATAGTGCCACCCCAACCTGTTGGGGTCGGAGCACCGAAACCTGGCGGCGTCAGCAGCACAATGTTGTTAACGCCACGCGACTTTAACTCGGCGACCAACAACGACCACACTGCCGATGTTTCTGGATTGCCGTGAACGAAAACCTTGGTGCTTTGGGACATAAGTAGAACCTACACCCGCCGGAATTTAACTAAAAGTGCTCACATGCTTGGCACGGCATATCGGTATTTAGTAAAGGTAAGTTAAGTGGGTGGCTGAGTATCGATATAGCGCGGGCGAGAAGTTGCCGATTGAAGTGTTGGTGTTCGAAATGGACCCAGCACACGTTGAAGAATATTTAGCGATCGACCACGAAGTATGGACACTCGGCGAGGCGACGCTGCCAGGGTTTGAGCGAATTCCGTTTTTGTCGAAAGAAGTTTGGCTCGACGATTCGCGACCAGGCCGAGTTTCGATCATTTTTGTTTGGGAGTCGCTCGAAGCGTGGATGCGCGTCGGGGCTAAAGATATTCAGCAGCGACTGCTGGCTGAGTTTGATGCGCGGTTCAAGCACCCCGTGAAACTGGTCGAAGCATGGCACGAAGACACGAACTTTGGCATTCACCGATGGAGTCGTTTCGAGCGGTGATCAATAAATTTTTTAGGTGTGTGATGTTGGTTGGTGCGGTTGTTGTTGTCGGTGCGTGCGGCCTGCAGAACCAGGCGGGTGACGGCGCGAGTGACAGTGCGAGTGACGCGACTTCGAAAACTATTAACGGATATGTCGTTGAGGCCGGCGCCGATTTGGCGG
>OCVQ010002697.1_pt1 | contig 11281 bp, 5 predicted proteins | sample 1539061 | NCBI WGS metagenome assembly OCVQ01 (sample SAMEA3355526, study PRJEB22509) | marine metagenome | biome: marine; feature: river plume; material: water | place: USA | collected 2010-08-08 | depth 0.5 m | reverse complement strand
CGTCTAAACTACCATTCCCATTAACTGTAGTAGTATCAGTAGCGTCTAAACTACCATTCCCATTAACTGTTGTAGTATCAGTAGCAGCTAAATCACCATTCCCATTACTATCAATAGACGTATTATTGATACTAACGTTATTGTTTTCTTTTTCGTTTATATTAGACATGTCTTGTATTTTTTATATTTTTAAAGTTCCTGTCCACCACCTTGGTCTCCACAATTATGACTAACAACAGTACCAACACTACCATTTTCATCTACCCTTATTGCTAAGTGTTGCTGACCTGGTACCGCACCTACATATGTACCATTAGGGTAACCCGGACTTCCGTGTACGTAATAATGTCCGACAGGTATGAAAGTATCCATATCACTATTGGTATATACTGTTTTATTAAGTAAAGATGATGTTATTGTTAAATTACCTTCCACCCAAAGAGCACCTGTTAAAAAGTATGTGTTGTCACAGAATCCAGTACCTTCGTTCGTTTCTTCATCATATACCCCAAGTATTGGTTTTCCTGCTGAAATATAAAAACGAGTAGTCGGTATTTCACTTGTCGTTGTAGTTGTTACATCCTCTGTGGTTGTTGTTGTCACATCTTCTGTCGTACTAGTTGTTGTTACATCTTCAGTTGTACTAGTCGTTGTTACATCTTCAGTTGTACTAGTTGTTGTTGTCGGCACTTCAGTAGTTGTTGTGGTAACAGAAGAACCTAATACTGTATATGATATATCATTATCATTACACACTCTCTCTATGTTTCTTATATATTCACAACCACCACAATTAAATGTATATGTACCAAAAATATCATCAACTCCATGTTCTGAAGGATAAAAAGTGTAAGGGAAATTAATACCCGGTATTGTCACGGTAGGTGTATCAGGCGTGTCAGTAGCAGCCATAGACATATTATTATTAGTCGTTACCCCACCACAATCAGGGGTAAATGTTAAATTACACGGTCCATTACTAGGACTACTAAACGTAACCGAAACTCCACCTGTGGTAGTAGTTGTAGTAGTATCTGGAGTGTCTGTGGCTAACCTGTTATTAGTATCGTTAATATTTCCCATTTTCTTTTATTATATAAATATATTTATTCTATTAAATCTTTTACTTATTGTCTTTATATTTTTATTTAACTTAGTATTGGTTGTGTGAAACAGAAGTAATTCGGTTGATGACATGGTAACCCTTCGGGCGCCTGTGTTACTGTTCCTGAGTTATAAGTAACCCCTAAAGTCCAATAGTTCATTTGACTATTGTTTGTCAACGAATTAAGAGTAAAGTTAGCCGTCGAATTACCTCTACTAACCGTAAGACCATAACCCGTGGTTAATGCGTTTGCTAATGTATCAAAATCACCATTTCCACAAGCGACATCATATAAATAGAATTCAGTTATTTGACTAACTGTTGTACTATCAGCATATGCCTTACCTGAGGATTGTGGTATTACCTGAGAACCTAACCAATCAAAATTAACACAATAAGTTGTTTCATTATTTCCTCTAGTTGTTGTCGTTGTAATCGGACCCGAACCACCGTCACCCATAGTGGTTGAAGTAGTTGTTGTTGGCTCTTCTGTAGTAGAAGTAGTCGTTGTCCTATCCTCTGTTGTACTAGTCGTTGTTGTTGGGTCGTCAGGTTCTCTAAAACTTGTCGTTGTTGTCGTTTCATCGCTTGGGCATTTTCTATTTTTGTCACATTCCTCACCTACTTGGTAAATTAATTTACCATCTGATGTTGATATATTTAACCCGTTACCACACACTTTTTCACTTTCTAATGGGTTTACCATTATCTCTCTCTGAATACCATCACAATCATCATAATACCCAATATATCTTGCAGGACCCGTAGAAGTATGTGTAAATTCTATACAAACACATAACGGTTCAACTTCTGTCGTAGAAGTAGTCGTTGTCGGCTCTTCTGTTGTACTAGTCGTTGTTGTCGGTTCTTCCGTTGTACTAGTTGTTGTCGTTATATCCTTAGTCGTAGAGGTAGTCGTTGTCGGCTCTTCTGTCGTAGAAGTGGTTGTCGTTATATCCTTAGTCGTAGAAGTAGTAGTCGTCTTATCTTCTGTAGTACTAGTCGTTGTTGTCTGCGCTTCTGTAGTAGAAGTAGTAGTAGTCCTATCCTTAGTCGTAGAAGTAGTTGTTGTCGGAGATTCTGTAGTAGAAGTAGTTGTTGTTGGTACATCACCAATAACGTAACTTATATCGTCAATACAAATATCACTAATAGTTATGTCGTCAATACACATCTCTATTTCATCACAACATATTAACTCACAATAAGGAACACATTTATCGTTGATATATATTGTATCATATCCGTCTTTAGGTCTATACCACGCAAACATATCCTCATCAAACTTAATTTGATACTTGTCATTAAACAGACCCTCATCACAGTAATCATCATAAACCAAACTCTTTACTTCAATTACACCACACTCTTCTGTTGTTATTATATAATCACCAATACCAATCTCATTAGCCGGTTTAGAGATTATCTGATATTCATTATCGTAAAACACCTGTGATGGTGTCCCGTCTAAGTTATAAATCGTTCCAATTGGTTTTGTAGGTGCTTCAGTATAACACGTTGTTAATAAGTCGTTCGAATTCGTTTTGTTTAAATCCTCTAACACCAAAATATTATGATGGAATTCTACTTTAACCCTACCTTCATTAATATTAATGTATTTGTATATTCTTCCACATGATGTACTCATCACAGGAACCATTTTAATGTTTTTTGTGTAATTACACACAATACCTTCATTTCCATATTGAAACTCCGAGTAATCACAGAAATCCATTTCTCCGTAATTAGGACTCGCAGCGATAATTAAATCACCGACATTAATATCCTGAACCCTAACTGTTTCAACATTTTCACCGACAATTACCTCATCAATAGTTATTTCGTATGGTATTGTTTCTCCTTTAACCCTATAAAATTCAGTATCGGTTAAATAACCTTGACACTCAGGTCTTATCTCATAATCAAGTCTACCAACACAATAAGGGTTTATATTTGAATAAAACAGATATTCGTTTCCATAACAGAAATATCCTCCATATCCTCCGTAACCACCATACTGACCGTAACCTCCGTAAGACGTATAATCACCGTAACCTCCGTATCCACCATACTGACCGTAACCACCGTACTGACCGTAACCACCATATTCGTCGATAGTTTCTAAATCCGTTTCAAAATCAAGACCCACCAATATGGTGTTTCTTTCTTTTAAATATATATGTATCGGAGCACCTGATTGGTCGTACGCATGTATCAACCTATTCTCACCTGATTTAATCTTAACAATAAAAACATCTCCCGCTTCGTCATACCATATAGACTCACCTTCAATTAAATCTTCTTTACAATCAAAGAACATATCATAAGGTAAAGTGGTACCGTCTTGAGCTTCAAAAGTCCCACCATGTAACCATATTTTCACATAATCAAACCCATCGTCATTAACTCTATCACAAATACCAATACTATCGCCCGTAGCATAACGGTGTCTGATAACATTTTGGTCTTCTTCTAAATCATCAACTGTTATACAGTCGTCAATTTCCCATTCTAATGAATGTGTGAATACGTTTGTGAAATCTAATAAGTTTTTATCTGATAATTTACCATATATTTGAGTATATGAACCTTTAGGTCCTTCAGTAAACATAAAGTCACCATTAACCGATTCAGGTGCATCAGGATAACACGAAAGATAAATGTCTTCAGTTATGTGTTTATACACAGGAAACCTGTCTATTGTATCTAACCCACCAACATACTGATACGTCCCATGATATACTTTATCGTAGTCCACGCATTTAACAACTTCAAACTTTTCAGTTAAAAATACAGTACCCCTCGGGTCTAAACTATCTATATGATGGTCAGGGTAATTTACGTCATAGTGAACACCTCCGAACTGACTTTGGTCAATACTAAACGGAATGTTCTCCAACACAAAACATCTGTCTTTACAGTCATCTTGTCCTTCACCCTCATTAATAATAACTTTCATCCCTATTTCTAACGAATCTATATCGAAACATTCTCCACAGTAACTATTGGTTATTAACTTTATCTCGTTATGACAATCATAACAAAACTCACCATCTTTAAACCCTTCAATCTCAAAAGCACTTAACCCTTCAACCTCTGGACTAGTCGTCTTTATAGTAGAACCAAATACTGTGTCAGCAACATACGTCAATCCATCGTCGTTATCACATAAAAAATCACAATCACTAACTTTATCAGCAATCTCATCTCTATATATGTCTTTAGATATTTGTGACAACATCTGAACAATAGTGGTCACAAAATCTTTACATTCATCAGGATAACACGTTACGTATGTTTCAAAATCACATAACATATAAATCGGATTGTCGTATTGTGGACACGTGTCAGGACTACCAGGTTGAGCGTTATCCAAATTACACGAACCCATCTTATCAGACTCGGTCGAAGTAAAGAAATGTGTCCACTCTTCACCCCCTATTTGGTATATTTTGTCGTTTATTTTTACCTGTAAATACCAATTACCATAACGATATAATCTTTCGTAACAGTCAGGTATATTCTTATATTTTTTTAATGAGTCAATTAATGTCTCATATAATGTCTTCGCCAATGATAAGTCTAATGACATAACATCGTTTCTACACGGTTCTTCCCAATTAAACTTTGGTCTATGTAGATTATGGTTCTCAACTTTTTCACCAGTAAACCATAAAGTAGTTGCCGGTATAAACTGTTCAACTAAACGTATCCAATATGTACTAATTTTGTTTAAGTACGCATACGTTAAGTCATAATCATACGCCTTACCTAACCCACTTTCATAGTAATCCTTAAATAATTCGATTAAATCCCAATATTTCTTTCCGTACTTACCTTTACCCACTTCAACTCCGTTCCAAAAACCATATTCAGAGAATTGAGCAAATGTTAAATTGTTTAATAATACACCTGAATACGATAATGAGTGTTTTTGATATGTCCTTACAAAATCAAATAACACCGCTCGACCAGGGTTAAGGAATATATCAACGTTCTTTCTGTTTAATATAAACTTGTTTGTGTCTGAATCTGACTTCTTATTGTCGATGTCAGCCTTTAACTCCCAACCATCATCGAAGTTTGGGAAATTTTTATATCTATCATAGAATTTTTCACCATAAGTGAAATCTTCAAATTTTGTCTTAATTGTTTTTGGAGAAGTTGTCAAATCAGACCTTTCTTCATCCAATACCGAAACAGACTTATGTGAATCTGTCCTTTCAAACCAACCAGCACCCTTTTGGAAGAAGTAGTCGTTAGTTATCGTAGGAGTTTTAGGTATTGAATTGTCTGAAGTACCAACCCTCTCTATTGGATAGTCATCAACATTATACACCCCACCCGATTTCTGTACTTCAACACTAATCAGTTCTTTATCTAAAATATAAGCATCACCATGGTTCTCACCGTCAGGTAGTTGACCATTCTCTAAATACCCTAATACGTCTATTTCAACATTTGGATATTTCTTTTGGAAATCCGACTTATCTAACCATTCCTCTTTAATTTCACTCCAAACTTTTATCGTTTTGAAGTCTACGTCAGATTCAAACCACTCACCATCAATAACGTTATCTAATTTTTCAGAAAACTTATCGTAATCAATTCGGTTTATAACCTTATAAACGTATTCGTTTATCTCAACGAATGATTCAGGTGCCCCAATAAAACTCAATAAGAATCTAAGGGGTTTTCTTGTACCTTTAGATTTGAATAGGTACGCTGAATTTAATATTATTCTTCTATATATTTCAATGTCAGTCTCAAATGGTGTTTTTCCTTTTGTTAACCCATCAAACTGACTGTCTTTTTTCTTATATAAGTACTCTTCGATGTTACGGTCCGTAATTGAGGTTATCACATCCAATCCTAATAACCCAGCCAAGTTCTTTAATAGTAAATCGGGTACGTTATTAATCTTATCATACGTAACATTGTTCATATACGCAATATTGTCTATGAATTTCTTTACATCATCGAAAAACCTACCATATAGTTGGAATATTTTCTTAACTTTTTGACCTTCCGTATCAAACTCTTGTAAAGAAGCCGTACTTAAAAAACGAGCAATTAAATTCGCTTTGTAGTTATCAATAACTTCACACGTTTCAAATAACTTCTCTAAATATCTTTCAAATTTATCCCCTTCAACTACAATATTAAAGTCATCAGACAATTCCCATTTTATCTTTTCATCACCAAAATACAATTTACCGTCACTCGTTTCTTTAGGGACTTTAAACTTAGCCTCGTATAATGGAACATTCTCTCTATCTAATAATAACTGTTCAAAATCATCCATTAGTTCAAACTTCTTCTCGAATAAGATGTCGTTTAACTTAATGTAGAATTCTTCCTGTGTTGGACCTGTAAATGGTTTTCCGTGAACAGTAATTGATAGTTCACCACTATACCTATCTTTTGGTAATGAAACCTTTTTAATTTTGTATTCAACACCCGAAAACAATAAAACGTACTTTGTAAATTCTTTAGCAAAGTTTCTATCAGTATCGTATTGTCCTTCGAAAACTTTTAAACCAATATTACTATATTCAATACCTAACGGATTTCTAATAGCTCTTAATGGTATTTTAAAGGTCGTGGTATTAAATTGTAGATTGTTTACAACGTCATATGCCGTATCAACGGTCTGAGCGTCGGTTGTTGTTTTAAACACTCTTAAAGACGCTGGAAATGTGTTGGCAATATTCTCAACCGCAACCTTAGCCCTTAAAAAAGCAGACCCAAACAAATCTTTGGACCCCTTTTCAGTGTTAAACTTTATTTTTAATGATTGGTCAAATAATTTACTAACCTCTTTAATAGATTCCTCACTGTTTAAGTCCTCTAAAGAAATTGGTTTAGAAAAATCTGAAGTAGTAAAACTTTTAGTATCTCTAACAACAGGTGTCCCTTCCTCAGAAAAGTTTTTCTGCGTGAAATCATTACCCTCAGTATTCTGACCCCCTACAAGACCATCTGAGAATGTACCACTACCGTTAGAAGGAAATCTAATGTTTGCCATTAATTCGCTATATTATCAAAACCTTTGGACGTGTCGATGTCATCAATTCTATCTTCACGGACCTCATATAATTTATTATTAATTTCATCACGTATTTCAAATAAGTTATACTGTCTGTATATATTATTCTCTTTATCGTAAATCGTGTATATTCCGTCTTCAATTGACTTGGTTTGATTACCATACAATGCGTATGCTAATGTTTGTTCGTCGTGTTCTACTAACTCAACCTCCATGTGTACAGGGTTAAAGTAAGTATTGGTTAAGATAACATTTTGGTTTGGTTCACCAATAAATGGAATCTCATTTGGATTATTTGTTGGAGCAGTACTCGGAGTTACAGTACAATACACTAAACTCGTAGGATTACTCGTATATCTATATCTTAAAGATTTTTGATTTGTATTTGTTAAATTAGCAACAATCGGTTCACAGAAAAAACTACTCGTTATAACTCTATAGAAGTTACTAATCTTTTTACCACTATCGTCTAAGTATTCAATTCTGTACCCAACCAATCCGTTATTTACAAATTTACCTCTATCTTCAGATGGTATACTTGATACATCAAATATTAACCCCTTAACGTTTGGTAATGTTAATAACACACCACAATCTGTGATGTTTGTTCTTATTTCTTTTGGTCTGATGTATAAGTTATACACCCCTAAATCTGAAAATTCTCCACTTTCAAGTGTTAAGTTATATAAACCCCCTAACATCTCTGTTTCTTGAGTACCACCTGTCACATCGTTATGGAAAACAGGTGACAAAATATCACTAGCATTTAATTTTTTAAACACTGGTGCCGTATTCGAATCTCTATCTGAAGCATAATGTAAAAAAACCTCCACATCGGAAGGTGTAACATCTGCTGGTCTCTTTATTCCGTAATTACCTGTTGCCATCTCTTTTTATATTATTATAAATAGTATTTTATTAAATTTTTTAGTCCCTAATATCATCAGAATCGTTAATCTTGAAGAATTTATTTCCATTCTGTTCAAGTTCCTTCATATTGGATACCTCACCCATCTTATAATAGAACTCAAATGGAGCCTGTTTACCTCTCTCAATAAAGATATCTGATTGTATCTCAATTTCGTTTGTTATTCCATGAAACACCTCTTGATGTACCACAGGACCTGTATCCATACTCAAAAGTTCATGAGTGAATCCTTCATTTTGACCATCCGTAAATAAAGACGGATAAACACTAATCGTGGTGTATCCCGTTTCCTCATCATCCATATACTTAATCCCGTCAATGAAATATACATAAACCATATTTGTTGTTGATAACCCACTAGTTATCTGAGATATACCGTCAATTCCCGATTTACCCTCAACCTCGGTAATAGTAGCCTGTAATCCATTTGCCCCATATCTTCTTAATTCATTTAAACGACTAACCCCACCATCACATATTATAACACCTGAAGTATTAACATACGATAACATTTCGTAGTCATACCCTAAACTCTCGGGAGTGGTCGCATTAACGTCAAACGTAATATCAATATTTGAAGGGACTGTCACTTTCTTTACCTGTTTATTTCTACCCCACGGAGTATCAATTGTAAGTGTTATATCATACGAACCATTACTACTATATTGATGCGTGTTTAATACACCGTTAACTTGGTATGTGTTTTGATTTCCGTCACCCCAATCAACATTATACGAAAGACTTTTCATAAATTTATATTTATCGTCATTAACACTATCACGTAATTTAACTGTCGTATCATTCTCATTGGTTTGAACAACAAAATTACATAATACATCAATATGACCAATATCACCATCAGTCGGAGTGTATAAACCAACATTGTCGTAATCTTGCTCTAAATAAACCTTAAGACGGTAATTAGTATTGTCTGATATTTTTTTAATTGTCTTTTTCATTATAACATTTGATAAAACATTAATGGGTTATCTTCTGAATCACCTACTCTTTCCCCTTCAACACCATCACTATAATCATAAATTTCATAAGTCAATTTCTGTCTATTTAATTTAACTTTATAGTAAAAATCTTTTTTAGGGTTTATCCCTGAATCAACTAATGGGTCATTAGTCATTCTAACCACATCACCCGTCTTCGCATTAAAAAATCTACAACCCATATAAAACTCGTTAAAGGGTTTTGTACTTAAACTTTTAAAAACAAATAAATCAGAAACTTCATTATTTTTAACATTATTCGAGTAAATATTTGGGACAATGTACGTTCCAACGTCTATTCGTGTTAATTTACTACTATCTTCAAATCTATCCCCAAACTCATCGATATAATCCTGCTCATTTGGACCACTGACACCTCCAGCAGTGTTATCATCAACACCGTCACCATCAATATCCACCATATCATCCTCATAATCCGCAATACCGTCATAATCGGCATCATAAATTGATAAATTTGAAAGATATATCGGTATTATTTTAGTTAACTGTAATTTCTGTTTTTCTCTTGAGGTTGTGTCGAAAAAATCTAACTTAAAAAAACTGTTTTTAACCGCATTACTAAATAATACTAATTCTCGTTCTTCAAACCCCTGTGGATAATACTCGTCAATCCAAAATGGTGACTCCCCACTTTTATCTATAAATGAAGCTGCGATATATAACCCGTTATCCCCACTATCATCGTAATTATGTATAAATTTAGACACCTCATAATCTTTTACAGGGTTTATTATATCCTGTAATACATCATCAGAAAACTTTTCAATCAAATCTTCCTGACCTGTAATATCAAACTTAGTCTCTAAATTAATAGGGATGTTTAAACTCTTACCTCTAACTATTCGTACTTTACTCACAATCGTCAATTAAGAATGGGTTTATTCGAGTATCTTCTACTCTACTATTAGTCACACCATCAATGGTGTCTGGTTTTATATATAAATTTTCAATATTATTAATGTAATGACATCCATTTATAAACGGATAATCGACACCTAATCCCTCAGCATTAACATAACCCTTTGACCATATATCTCTCCATTTCCAAACATTTTCTTTTTGAAAGTATTTGGCATATGATGGTAAGTTATATATATTACTAGTGTCAGACTCTTCAATATAATCCGAATAGACCCTTAACTTATATTCAAAATGTGGGTTATAATAGTAACCTTCAGGTCCATTAGGGTATGTAGTCCCATTTATCGTTTTTCTATCGAAAAAATCATCATTAAACGATAGTCTTAAGTGTCTGTCTGTTACCTTCCTTTCTATCATTTCATATGGGTTATACTCATAAATACCACCCATAATAGTATCACCAACCGATAAGTCTTTAACTACCTTATTATTACCATCATATAAACTTTCTTCAACCTTAGTTAACGCATCTTCGTTTCCATAACCGAATTGTCTTTCAAAACCATATTGTTGTTGGTTGAACATCTTCATATTATTTCTATGTAAGACACTAACGTTAATGTTTGTTAATGGTCTTTCTAAATGGTCAACTAACCCATCAACATCCACCTCATCCTTTAAGATAAACATATACGTATTTCCGTTTTCTTGTGTTCTCACAACACCTTGCTCTTCGTATGATGGTACATTATCATCATTTAATCCGTATTTCTGTATATATTGTTCGTCCTCAAAAATTGAAGATTCAAATGCGTTTTTTTGTACCTCAAACGCCTCGTGGGTTCTAAGTATCTTATGTTTAATCATATAATACTCTGAGGTCGTTTCTTCAGGATTATTTTTCTCAATCACTCTCTTAAAACCACCCTCATCTAATACGACACCTTCTTCAAACTGTCCTTTATAAATTCCAAATATTCTATCTTCTGAACGATATTTTTGATTACCAATAACATCAACACTATAAACCACACCATTAATCTCGACAAAATCGTCCTTACTTAATCCATGTTTAAGTGGAGTATAAAATTCAAAATACGAACCGTTATCAGTAGCCTTGAATGGTAACCCATTAGTCAAATCAAATTCAATTGTCCCTTCTTGTTCAGGTAAGTTTAATTTAATCTTATCACCGACAATAGGTACAAATTTCTCACTAGGGTAGGTTAGGTATAAATTCCAATTGATTCTATCAGAAAAAACAGAACCAAATCCATTACCGTTATTATACCACGAATAATTTTTATATCCTGTAATAT
>OCVQ010002694.1_pt1 | contig 11293 bp, 14 predicted proteins | sample 1539061 | NCBI WGS metagenome assembly OCVQ01 (sample SAMEA3355526, study PRJEB22509) | marine metagenome | biome: marine; feature: river plume; material: water | place: USA | collected 2010-08-08 | depth 0.5 m | reverse complement strand
GTATTGCCCTTGTAGTTTTAACTTACCGTGTTGGCGTGGAGTAGCAAAGCGGATAAACCAGTTATCATAGTGAGCAAGGGTAACAAAATCATCACCAGCAGCACGTAGTTTGTCTACTTCAATCTCTTGATACTTACCAAACTTAAATCGTTTGCCAGTTGCTTCTTTGCCAATTATGTTAAGGGCTTCAGTCAACTTACTAATGTTTAATTGCTCAGCAATAATCTCTTGGTCTAGTTTTCCGCCAAGGGTTGTGCGAGCAGCAATAGACTGTGCCATTGAGTTAAGTAAATCTGGGTGATAGACCATAGCCTGTGTCCAGTAATCACGCTCAGCAGGATTTAAATTGCGAATAAATACATTTGCTCTTTGAGCAATCTCTTGATTAATCTTAAGATGGCTAACTTCAGCAATAGAAACTTTTTCACGTTTAGCAATTGCTTCGATAATTTCATTACGTGCTTCAATTCCAAGCAAGTCTGCTGGGTTTCTATTAAAACTTTTTCTTAAAAGTTCTGCAATAGGGCCTTGAGATGCATTAGATGCTGTATATGCCATGCCAGACTTGTTTAATTTACGTCCAACACCCTTAGTAAAGTCAAGTAAATCTCTTGCTGGGGCTGTTAATGCATACATAAAGCCTTCATCAATGGCTGAACGTACACCTAAACGTGGGAATAAAGTAAAGATAGACCAGAAATCTACGAAATCCTTAGCAAGTTTGCTGTTGGGAGTACCCATTGCAGCAACTAGTAGGTTTTTCTTTGAACGAATTGTATTAGCCTCAAGTGCAATCTGCTCATAAGGTAGCGGAGCAATGGCTCCTGCTAACTGAGATGGCTGAATTGCAGAAGAACCTGCAAGTAGTGGCGTTTCATTCTCATACTTAATAGCATTTTTGCTCATTACCTTTGAAAAAGGTGCGTCAATCTCAGTCTTAACTGTAGTTGTAAAACCAGCACGTTCATTAAGAGTTCTTTTAAGAATATCATGCATCAACTTTTCGCCGTTAGGGTCTCCAGCCAAACCTGCACGCTGCATAACTGCTGCGTATAGATTACGAACAATAACTACTTGCTCATCTTCAGAGGAACGCAAAAACTTTTGAGCAATAAAATCAGCCATGTCACGATTAACAACCTGTCGTGCAACAAGTCTTACTGTGTCAATTGTCTTGACTGCTTCTTCACCAATAAGAATCTGCTGACCTGCTGGGTTTCGTGCTGCAAGACGACCAGCCTTAAGCGCAATGCGCTTGAGACCCTTGATGTCATCTTCAATTTTTGTAAGTTCTGTAATGTTTGGATTAAAAGCCTTGTCTGAGTTTTCACCAGACTTTAATAGAATATCAAAAGCCTCTTCGCCTTTAGCGTTAAACTCATCAATGTTTTGCTTAGATACTGTTTTGTTAAAAACAGAATCAAGCATGTTATTAAATCCATCACTCAAACGGCGATTAGTACGAGCAACGGCTATACCGTTGCGGCGATAGGTAATACCATCTACACGACCAGATAAAAGCAAATAAGTATTTTCTGCATCACTAAAAACCTTTTCGGCTTCATCTGCATTAAAGACTTTGTTTCTTTCCAAGAAGGCAATTGCTTCATCATTGTTGTAGCCAGGAGTTAACTTGCCAATTGCACGGCGAATCTTTGCACGCTCTGCAACCGTCTCTGCCTTAGACAACTTTTCAATGGCTGGACCAAGTTGGTCATTCCAAAGAGTTTGCACTCCCTTATCTTTAAAAGCACGGGATACTCCATAGCCAACATTTCCTGACTGAGCGGCATCAGTAACCATCTGCGCCAACTGAGAACCTTTTCTAGCAGCACCAGATGCACCACCAGTAATCCAAGTAAATGGGTCAATTACAATCTGGTATGCAAAATCAATAACGCCAGAAATGTTTTTAGTTGTTCCGTCAATGTAGTCACCAGCAAGCGCACCATTTTTTGGTGGCTTGGTATCTAGCATACGTGCAACGTCACGACCTAAAGAAACCTGTGCGTACTTGGTTGCATCTAAAACTTGCTTAAACTCTTCTGGTTCATTAAATGCAATCTCAAAGGCTTTAGCAATCTCAGGAGTAAGTTCTCCATATGCTTCTAGGATTTCTCCTGGACGCTTACCTGCTAGCAATCCTTTTGCAATATATACATTTGCTTTGCCAAAACGGTCTGTTGCTTCTTTTAAAGCACCGTTATCGTAGACATCTGTACCGTTCCAAGCATCAGACCAAACGTTAGCACTAAAGATATTCTCGCCCTGTGCTACTTGACGGCCCACCAAGTATGGCGTATTGATAGCACGGTTGTAAGCACCAGCAACTTTAAAGACTGCAATCAAAGGACTAGCAACAGTTTTGCCAGCAAACTTTAATGCACCAACAGCACGGTCACCAAAATCTGGTGGTGCTTGCATGTAGTCAGCATCTTTATAAAAAAACTTTAATCCCTCTTGTGCATCAGGGTCAAGACTCTCAAATACTTTGCGAGCATCTGCTGAGTTCATGCGAGTAAGTTCTTTATTCTTCTTAACAGCCCAACTCATTTGCTCAAGTTGGTTCTGTTCTTCAGGTAAAAGATTTGCTCGTTGTGCCGCTGAGTAAAGGTTCGGAGACATTTCTGCGACTATGGGTTTTAAAACGCGCATTAAGTATCCTAACTATTGAAGAAGTTCATTAAGATTAATTCTGCTTCTCCAGAATCATCAAAGAGATTTACTTTCTTAAGAGTGTCCATTGGATTTGGCTTTGGCTTTGGCATACCAGCAAGAAGTTCTGAACCGCCTCCAGGACCACGGTCAATGCCAGCAGTTCCTGGCTCATCTGGATACTGTGTTGGTGTATCTAAAGATACTGGTTGTGCTGGAAGTGCATCATAAGGAGTACCAGCCATAGGTGCTGCTGTTTGATTACTGTATGTTTGTTCGCCTTCTCCGTATGGTAAACCAGGAATGTATGTAGCAGCCTGTGTAGGAGAGCCATCAGTACGACTAGAAAGAGCACCAGGAAGTGAAACTGGTGTTGGATTAGAAGGCTTCTTGTAACCGCCACGTCCGCCAGATTCTGTTATCATTCATCATCCTCTTCTTTGTCATCAATAATTTCAGCCTTAGTGCCTAGCACTTCGCTGTTATATTCTTGAGCCATCTTCATCATGCCATAGGCATTCCATGGTGTCATGGCTTCACTAACTTCTGTGTGTAAATAGCGGGACCCTTCGTAGTCTGCCCATTCGGTTATTAACAACCAATTGACGCAGATGTAATCAGTCCCCTTCTCATCCTCTTCTATAAGGATTCTTAGTGCTTCTTCAATTTTGTCTCTAAATGTTTTACTCATTTTGCATGTTGTACTTTCACTATGACTGGTTCAGCCGTGTGAATATCCCAACGTGAAGCGATGTTAATCGCCATTCTAATATCTAACTCTGCCACCTTTGGCGTAGTTTGTTTTCTATTTGTAGCAAAAGCCTCAATGGCACCAAGAGCAATATCAGCACCAGACCCAGCACAGTAAATACCACGCATATCCCTATCCCAAGAATAATCTTCAAAGATAGGATAAATAACTCCACGAACGACAACAAGAAATTGCGAATCATGTGCTGCTGCATCCCCGTCTTCTTTCATATCATAACCAGAATCTATAAACAATTTACGCATTTCTGGTATAAATGTCTGAGTCATGAATATATCTAAATCATCTGTTACACGTGGCTTAGGTGCTTTCCACCCAAACTGTAAAATGTTAGAGCCACGGCTTGCCCCTGAACCTGCAATTAAAACTCCGTTGTTTTCAATAATCTTATGTGTTGCAAGTTCCATGCAACGACCATCATCACCAGATGAACGGGAATCACAACCTACTGCTGCCCAACCATTACCTTGAATTGCTACTAGTGTTGTCATTGTCCCCTCCTTAGATTATTGTCGCGTTACAGTTCTTGCTCCACCACTTGCTCTACCGCTGGCACTAAGGCTAGAGAATAAAGATTGAAGTGACGCTGGTGCTTCAGGAGCGCCTGCTGCTGGCGCGGCGGGAGCAGGGGACGGTTGCTCAACCATAGGTGCACCAGCAGCAGGTAATTCTTCTGGAGCGAATACATCGTTAATAGAGTCTTCAATAGACTTACCAGATTGGCGAAGTCGAATGACATCAGCAATCTGCTTAACGATAGTAGTTGGGTCCCCGCCTGAAGCAATTAACTGTGGAATTGCTTGTGCACTTGCCTGTAATGAAGAGACTAATGCGTTACGCATTTCTTCTACTTCAATCTTTTCTTGTTCTTGAGTTACGTTAATTCCAAATGGAAGTTCACGTTGTGCTAAATCCTTAGAAATTAATTTACCGCCAAGGGCTTGTAGCATAAAAATAAGTCCCTGCGCTGGGTTAAGACCAGCCAGCATTCCATAACGGACATCTGCTGAGTAGTCACCCTTGATATTCTTTGATGGTAAATAGTCAACGGCGTATGGTGCTCCCGCATCTACGCCACGAATTGTCTTTTCAAAGTTGTAAAACTTTTCATCAACCTCAAAGCAAAGAGAAATAACATTCTTAAGAGCAGAGGCAAAGATAGCCTGTGCTGATTTAACTTGTGTATCAAAACCACCCATGAGTGCCTGAACACCCTGTCCCGTGATAATTGATGCATCAAGATTTCCAGTACGAGATTCTGGGTAACGTGTACCCATACGTAGTTCTTGTTGAAGAACCTGTTGTTCTGTAAATGCACCTGCTGGAATTGGAAGTTCGACACGTCGTACTCCTGCTGGTGAATTAGTGCGGATAACCGCATCTCCACCAAACTCAAACTCCTGTACATCGCCTGGAACTACGATTGGTGATTGAACTGACTTCTCTGCTGCTTCCATTGCAAGTAATGCAAAACGATTGCGAAGCAACTGAATACCAAGAACATCATCAAACTGTCCACGCATTTCGCCGTCTACAGAGGGACGGCGTGCTACTACTACCATCATCTTGCCAATAGGATTTTTAGCCTGTGACAAGATTAAGTTATTACGTGAAGGAACAAAGATTACTGATTGGTCCTTATCGTAGTAACGAATAATATCCATCTGTGTATTAAGGTTCTGGTCGTAACCATCACGTCCTAACAGTTGGTATTCAAACTCAGGGAACTGGCTAACCAATTCTCCAAGTGATAGTGAGTAGCGTTTAGCAAAAGCAATACAACGTCCATAGCGGTCAAACTCTGGGTAAGCCCCGATAGGACTTTCTATGCGAATACGTGGTATGCCTGCTTCATCGTCCAATTCAATTATGAAAGGAACGAATCCAAATGTGATGTACCAGTCTGCGCCTGTATACATCTGTACTTGTAATTCTGAATGGAAAAAATAATTGCTAGCAATACGTGTGCGTGTATCTGCAAACCTGCGAGCATTATCTTTTGCAGCATTAACAGCAGAGCAGTTAACTGCTGGCAATGGCGCCATTACCTCTGATAAATCACGGGCAACAATGTCAATGAAGTTAGCAACTACATTTGCATCTACACCTTCAGGAAAGAACTCTGGATAAACTTCAGAAATGTTTCCTTTGCGAACGGATAGCACGTCTTGCTGACGACTATCACGCTCTGAAGAGCGGTGCTTTAGGGACTCAACCCGTGCAGCAACCTGTTCTATAGATAATACCATTGGTTTCCTAACGGTTAATTAAAAATTATTTAAACTTTTTTAAGTGTTCTTTATATTGTTTTTCGGCTAATTTTTCTTGGTCAATACGAATCTCATGTCTCATAGTATCTTTTTGAGATTTTGTAGGACCCATTTGTTTGTAAACTTTGTTAATGCTTTTAGCACCAGCACCTGTAATGCCACCTACTGCTCGTTGTGCTATTTTTTTTGCTGCAATTCTTGCCGCTGCTGCCGCTGCTGCGGCTGCTATTAATGGTACTGGCATTTTAGTTTCCTTATCCGTAGTTCTCAGCCCATTGCTCTGCAAAGGCTTCGTCTAAATTAACTGATACACGTCTATTCATCTGGGCTCTTGTAGTCCAGCGGTTTTCGGTGTATCGCTTCATGTATGAGGTTTGTTGCATAAACTCTCTAGCGCGAATAACCGCAAACCATAGCGCCATAACACAGTCAGTTTTTCCACGGGTATTTGCTTTCCATGTAATCAACTGCTGCACTAATGCTTTCATGCCCTCTGAACCATCAGTAGATGCAATTTCAATAGTGTTATTGCCTTGGAACTTATTATCTCGCATGGTTCCAAACAGTGTTGACATAGATGCAACACCAAAGTTTGTATCCCACTTGTTTTTATTTGTGTGGTGCGCTTCTAGGCGTACTCCATAGGAGGATAGCCATTGACGCAAATCATCATCTAGAGAGTAGGCTTTCTGGTGAGCGTTAATCTCAACACGAAACTCTTGTGGTTTATACTTTAAAACCAACTCTTCGATTGTGTTACGAATCTTTTGCGGAGTAGGGTCTCCCATATTAATGCAGTCTAAAACGTATATTTTAGAATCTGACCTGTTATAAGTAACAGCAACAAATGCTGCATTACCTGCCATAGCAGGGTCAAAACCAATGATGGTGTATCCCTCAACCTGAGTCGGATGTCCCACCGCGCCTGGTTTCAAGATACCACGCTTACGTGTTCCTTTGATACAGGCTTGAACCAGGGCGGGTGGGAAGATAGAATCTTCTGCGACATCCTCCTGCTGGTAAACCAAAGCCCATGTAGTAGGAGTTACTTCTCCGCGTCTTTTGGCAAGGGCTTGTCCATCCCACTTGGGAAAGAGTCCTTGCTCGTCTGGGGTTTCGTCATCCCCGTCCCACGGTAGGTCTGACTTCGGCCAAAGAGTAACCCAGTCATCTGGCTTTTCACTATACTCCAAAACAGCAGGCATGCCCATGTACGTAAAAGGACACTTACCGCCCGACCAATACTTCGGGTCACGTAACTCTTTATAGAAATCTTGCGTGGCAATTCTCGTCCCAACAATTAATAACTTACCGTTTTTACCCAAACGGGTAATAACTTCTTTTTGTAGCCAGTCAATCTGCTTATCGAACTCATGGGCGTTAGCCGTAGTAATGCAGTCGTCAAGGATAATCAGGTCAGCACGTGCACCGTAAATCTGACCACCCATACCCAATGCCTGAAGGGTAGGGTCCTTTTCGCTTGAGTTTCTCGCATCGCCCCCAAGGTAAACGGTATCAACTCGCCAAGTATCTGAGTCTTCTTTCCAGCCCCCTTCAGGACCAAAAGTTGTTTGCAACTTTGTCCAGCGCGGGTGGGATAGTCTTTGCTTGATTGCGTACACGAACTCGCGTGCTTTGTTCAACGTCTTACTAACCACAATGATGCGGATGTTAGGGTTGAGGGCGATACGATAAGTTGAGTAGTTGACGGTAATGACCGTACTTTTGGCGTGCTCTGGTGGCACGTTAATCAGGAGGCGGGTTTTATCCCCAGGCTCATAAATCATATTATTATGGAGCCAAGAAGGGGGTCTATCCTCTAGTAAGTCCACCCAGTCCATGTGGTGTGGAAACACCCTCTGGTCGAGGAACATCTCGCTAAACTGAGGAAAGGTGATTTCCTCCTTTGCGATGCCCAACGCCTTGATTGAGTTGGACTTTGCATCTTGCAAAGCCTGCTCTAAATCGGCGGCAAACTCTTTATCCCTAAGCATCCAGATTCGGATGGTATCTGGCTTTTTGCCCAGATTCTCCATCGCCTTTTTAGGCGACATACCCTCTGCCACAAGGGCTAAAACTTTACGTTTTGCCTCTGCCAGAGCGGTACTTTGAGGGTTATTAGACCCCTTTTGAAAAGTCACAGAATGGTCCCATCTACAATAGTTACAGTCAGTTGTAACAGACAGTAGATACAGTCTGTAACGCAAGTCTTTAAGAGACTTGCTACTGTAATAATAAATACTCTCTATATAGTATTAACCCGTTCAAACAGCCATTCCGAACGGTTTATTTTAAAATATTTTTTATTTGCCAAAAACTGTTAAGTAATGACTGTATCAGGGGCACTGTTGTACGGAAATATTTTTATGGCAGATACTACTACAGGTTGAAAAGACTATTAAACACTCTGGGGTCTTTTAGACCCACAGACTGTTTAATGCTGCCGCTCTACTGTCCTGTACAGTGGGTCCTGTTACGGCTAGCAGTCTGCGGGCTTGACCAGATGTCTGCGCCCCAGTCAGATAACTATTTGTTTCATACTAAATAAAAATAGTTTCAGCCCTGGCGATGGCTATGTCTTTAACCCTCGCAAATGCAGGCTGTAGACCAATGGTCGTAATCTGTCCTATGCTTTGTGGTCAAGGACGACGCTCCCGCTTTGTCGCCCTTGCCCCGCAAATCAAAGGCAGACCAGACGGCGATACAATTCCTGAGAATTGATATCACCGTCTTTTACTCATGACCCCTTGGATTTTATCTCCATCAGCAAAATAGCAAGCCTGCCTCACCATGATTCCCGTCACGCCCTTCTGGCATGACAGTAATCACAGTTCAGCCTGTGCTTGCCATTTCAGTCGCGTTGTTCTACGACTGCCTGGCTGGCGTGCTGATGACGGCTCTCGATTTTGAGCATCAGAGTCTTGTCAAGTCAAGCCTCTGATAAGAGCGCTCAAAATAGGCTGGCAGGCTAAAGCCTGCGTAGCCATTGCTCGAGCCTGAGATGGATGGGCGTTGCCCTTAAAATTTGGGGGTGGTTAACGAAAGGAAAGTACAATGTCTGATGAACTGACTGTCTCCAACCCATGCTACCAGTGCATGATTCAGATGGAACTATGTGTGGACTGCCAAGACCTACGAGATTCACGGGCGACTAACATCGCCCATGACATAGTAGACGAAGGCAGTATCCAATATCGCAACCAGATGTTGCTCATCACAGAACCATCTGCTCACGACTGGGTTAGCCCTACAACACGGGTAGAACCGTACTTTGTATACGCTACCCAAACTTGGGAAGATACCCGTGAAGAGTTCCTAGAACCTATCACCAACCTATCCGATAGGTTCTTTGAACTAGTCGTGGACTTAGGTCCACATGAAACCGTGTGCCAAGACTGCCACATGGTATGCAATAAGCACGCTGTATGTCCAAGTTGTAACTAACAAACCAAGCAGACCTGCTCTGAACAAGTGCAGGAGCAGGTCTGCACAACAACACTACCAACAGAAAAGGAAAACAAAATGAACACAGTCACATTCAAGAACAGCGTTATCAAGAATGTTGTTGACCGCAATGGTTTCTACACAGCAACCATCAACGACTACGAACAACTACCAACAGGGCGCCAAATTTGCTCTGACTCTACCCGTGTAGTTATCTTCGATGAGAATGTAATTACACAACTACGAGAACTTAACTGGCTCGCAGATTCAACTGCATACATCAACGCAGAAGGCATCGGTAACACACGCTGGGACCGCCGTCCAAACATTGATAACAAAGACCGTAAGCCAGGCCTTAAGCAGGTAGTACTTACATCCGTATCACAAGCATAAAAACTCAGGCAGGTGGGGGCTTCGGCTCTCACCTGCCTTTCTTTTTATCTCTTTTGTGGGGGGCCATGTACCTACTACGGAATACCGCGAGTCCATCTAATCAGAAAGGTAACAAAATGTTATTAGGAGCAGGAGATATACTAGCATTGATTATTGCAATGTCTACAAGTATCATACTTATTACACTAGCAATCAAACAGAATGCTGTATTGCATCGAGACAATATGAATCTGCGCCGTGCTTTAAGAATAGAAAAGCAGGGGCGGAACTTCTACTATGACCCAGACATAGCAAAGGAAGACCTATGGATAACGAAATAAAAATACAAAGAAAATATATGAGTACACATTGCTACAAGTGCAACATGTCAATCCAAGTAGAGCACTGGGATTTGGCAGATAGAAACTACTGCATCCCATGCGGACTAGATAAGTTAGGAGCAATAGATGTCATACACAGTTCATGAGATAGCGGACTTGAACGAGTCCATTGACAAGGCAATACTAAGCCTCAAAGCAGCCAACAATATCTTAGAAGAGATGATGGCAACAGGACGCATCTATGTCGAGGAAGAATGAGTTACGAACCACCACTTGAAGATGATGTGGCACTAGACAAAGACACAGAAGAAGAGGATGATGGTTATCAAGAACCAGACAGGATGTGGGGAGATGAATGACATTACATTCCTCCCTCTCACACCATTACAGTCCTGGCTCTTCCTCATTACAGTTTTCTATATCCTCTACAGATGGGTTACTAAATGAAGAAAGTATTCGCATTGCTTACGGCATGGTATGTAGCATTCTTGTCGCTGCTACCGTGGCACATGCCAGCAGTACAGGCACACACAGAACCAAAACCTACAGAGATGAGCGAGTTCCATTGGACTCCCCGTGCTCTGAAACTATATGCAAAACAGTTTATGCGAATGGCATACCCAGAATGGAATATGTCTGAGCATCGTGCACTTATGAAACTATGGGGCAAGGAATCAGCATGGAATCCAACAGCAGATAACCCAAACAGTTCTGCATTTGGTATTCCACAACTACTTAACCTTGACCCAGAAACGCCAGCCCCGCAACAGATTGAGCGGGGGCTGGCTTATATCCAGCACCGTTACGACAAACCATCAGTTGCTTGGTCGCATTGGCGCACCAACGGCTGGTACTAAGTATTCCGTATGCATACTGCTAAAGCAGCGATAGCGCGGAACTCGCAGAACTTATATCGTTAATCTCTTTTCTATATAAGGGACATCCTACTGGGTGGCACCGCTAGTAGCGAACACGGTGCACACAACAACAAACTAAGGAGAAAGAAATGACAGTAACACTAGAAGAAATAGAAAACTACTACACCATTCTCTTAGATGAGAACGGCAAAGCAGAACAACTACTAACACAACGCAAGCGTTTAACTGACGCTATCTATACACAAGTTGATTTAGGTACAGCACCAGATGATGACCATATTGCAGAGGTAGCAGCAGCAATGCAGAAAGACATTCAGTTGCGTGATTTTATGTTAGGTCTACCATCTGAGCGTGAATTTGTAGCAGTCAATAAGTATTTAACATACTTGTATGACACAGTACCAACTAAGTTTATTACACCTATTGCAAGTGTGTTGGCTGCAAATCTATACGCGTTAGAAGAAGTAGATTCTGCTAAAGAAATGCTTCATAATGCAATAGTCCATAACCCTAGTTACTCACTAGCAAATCTACTTAACCGTGTCTTTACTTCAGGCTGGCCAT
>OCVQ010002686.1_pt1 | contig 11321 bp, 15 predicted proteins | sample 1539061 | NCBI WGS metagenome assembly OCVQ01 (sample SAMEA3355526, study PRJEB22509) | marine metagenome | biome: marine; feature: river plume; material: water | place: USA | collected 2010-08-08 | depth 0.5 m | reverse complement strand
AGTAAAGTTTTCATACTAGTTCTTCATAAACACCGATTGCTTCACTTGCAATCAATGTGAGTGCTGCTACTTCAACGTCCCAAAATAAGAATACATAACCAAGAATTCGAATAGCAGATTTAATAAAACTAATCTGCTGGTGTTTTTTAGGATCTGGATGTTTCATGTTCGTCTAAAATTTGTTTTACATATTCTATAACATAATCCCAACCTACAGGACCAAATTCATCGGCATAATTAACAGGATCTTTACGACCTAACTTCATAAAAGCTTCAACACGTTCTACAGATGATGCTGATTTGTAATCACTGAACCATTCTGTAGATGATAAAGTTTCACCACTTTTATCTTCCCAATAAACAGTATGTTGAATTGGTTTGTAAGATGTGTTTGTTCTTGAGTACACTTTATCAAAATTCAAGTGTAAAAATTCACAACACCTCAAACCATCTTTTAAAATACCAGCTTTATCATCATTAATATAAGGAGTATAATACTTGACACGATTAGCATCCCAGTTACCAGCACAAAAAGCATCGTAATCAATATCTCGAAACTCCTTACGGCAATCCGGATAAATTGCATGATCCCCTGCGTGAATGCCCATCGCGATTTCAACGTTTGTTTGTTTTTCATTTGCAATACTTAATGCTACTGACTGAATAATTGAACTAAAAATTTTGTTTCTGTTAGGTACTACTGTTGCTTTCATGTTTTCTTCAGCATAGTGACCTTCAGGAACTTCTGCTCCTCCAGTTACAAGTGCTGAACTGATTAGTTGACTTAAACCATCAAGTTTAATTATTTGATACTTAATTTTTGGATAATAATACTCATCTTCATAGCGAGAATGAGAATTAATGTAGTTGACCAACGCTTGAGCACGTTCAAGTTCAACTCTATGTTTTTGTCCATAGTCAAAAGACAGTGCTGTTACTTCATAGCTCTCGGCAAGTAGATGGAGTAACAATGTGGAGCTGTCCATTCCTCCACTTAGTGATAAAACTGCTTGTTTATTCATTATAATCTTATTGTTCTTAATGTTTTAATAATAATATCTTCTTCTTCCAATTCACTTACATCTGGGTCTTTACTAGCGGCATAGTCAATACTTCCTTGTGTTTTGGTTTCAACCCAAAATACTTTTACCATTTTACTTTTAATAACTTCCCCAGAGTCGTTTCTTGTAACTTTGATTACTGCTACTTCGTGTTGAAATGATTTTCCGTCAGATTCACTGGAGTCATAGGTTATTGTAGCATCTGTCAATACTACTTTTGCTTGGTAATCTGGTTGAGTGTAACCAGTAAAAGAAGTCCCTACTGTATAGTTACCAGAACTTGTACCAATACCAATATTCCCTCCTGTTGTAGTAATTTGTCCTATTGGTTGATTTGTTGTTAATGATGTTACCATTTTAAATTCGATTTGCTTTACTTAAAAGACTAAAATATAAATGAACTAATTTACCTTTACCAGGTGCATTGTCTGTTAATCGACCCAAAAATTCATGCATTAGTTCTTCAAATTGAAACATTTGATCTTGATTAAGATAATCAATACCTTCTAACATTCCCATTGCTAAATTTCTACTTTCTACATCTGGAGAAATCAACATTGACATTAATTGCTTCCACATGTCTTTATCAAAGATTATTCTGTTCTCCATCATTAAAGTATACATCTAAAAAACTTTTTGGGTACATCATAATTTTTCCCTTGTACTTAGGGTTACTAACTTCTTTTATTGCAACTGGTATTTTATTTGTTTTAGCAAAGTTGTTTACTGCTGCTCCAAGTTCTTTACCAGCTGCTTTTCCTAAATAATCATATAGGCTTAACATTTCTTCCATACACATAATGTAAAAAAGGGGCTAGTAAAAACCAACCCCTTTTAAGTCGAACCAAAGTTAATTTAGAAACCTTTAGTAGCGGTACCTGCTTCAATAGCTGCTAATGCTTTAGCTTCAGACAAAATAGATGACATTTTGTTTCCGCTTGCATTTACACCTTTAGCAATGTAACCACCACGTTTTGTTTTTTCAATTGTAACTTCTGTGAAGGGAACATCCTTTTGTTTAGCCTTCAAATCATATGCTGTAAGAATCATATTCTAAGATAAAAATTGTTTAAATGTGTTAATGTTTTTTTCTGCTAACCACAGTTTTCCTCTGTCTGTACTAGCAAATACATCCTCTACCTTTACATTTGGTTTAGTAAGAATGTTTCTGTGTTTTTCATAATCAATTCCTTCAAATGCACATGTTACTGGATTTGAGGTGTCACAAGTTTTTATTTCAGGAAAAATTACACTAGGATAATATTTAAATTCTTCTGCTTGGTTACAACCCAACAAATGATGATGAATATCTTTATCTAATTTACCTGTTTCTTTTAAGAAACTAATAAATTCTAATCGACCTAATGTTTTTCTAGTTTCAAAATGTGCATGAGTTGAAAAATCATCATAAAACTGACCTAAATGGTTGAAACCTATGTATTTTACTCCGTCTTTTGCTAACGCTTCGTATAATTCTTCCGCTTCAAACATGTCTTTAGCTTGGAGTACAACCATAATTTTATTTGGATCAACTTTTGTTTTCCACTTTTTGTAGTTATCAAACGTAGTATCACTGTCATTCCAGCTATCAGGTGTAATAAAAATATCGGGTTGAATCGTTTCATAATAATACAACAATGTTGTTTCGTCTTTTAGATCATTTTCAAAAAGACCATTGTCCATAATAATAAATCTACCCTTTTTTCTTGCCTCAATAAAATGATTTAAATACTGTTCGTTTGTAGCGAATGTAGGTAAAAAATAATCGTAATCGTTAAACTCAAAACTTTTTTCTAGCATAGCTAGAGGTACTTCGTGAGAAATTCTAATCATAACTATATTATAATAAAATTTATTTAAATATCCAATTAACCAAATACGTAAGTAGGAGCATCAGCTGAACCTGAGTATATAATGGCTATTCCGGATGATTGGGTTATTTGGTTTATAGCTCCATAAACTCCTACTCCAGCAGCGTATGTAACTGATCCAAGAGAACCGCTTAAGTTACTAATCTTAACATTTGCTACAGTAGCGGTTACAGGGTAATACCAAAAACCATCAACGGATACTGTTACAGATCCACTTAAAATTGCTCCACCACCTAAACCGTAGGGATGTTTTGAAATATCTATTTGTGATTGCATTTTAATTATTATTTAATATAAATATGAAAGGGAGTCAAATAACTGACTCCCCTTCTACATGGGCTGCAAGGTTTAATTTTAAATTATTTCACAGTTATTACCGCTACATGCAGCTTGATCAACTAAATTTGTATTATCTGCCATTTCAACAACATTTCTTAAATCAATTGTGTGAAGATTTACTGATAATTTTTCAAATTGTTCTTCGGTAATTGATTCAAAAGGAGCTTGTTTGTAAGTACCAAGATCTTCAGGTAAGAATGACATAGCATTATATGTGTCTCTGTTGTCCCACACCCATTGTCCTACTTGAGCCCACTCACCTTGTTTTACGTTGATTGTACAAGATACGTTGTTGTGGTTTTCTCCTTTTCTGTGTCCAGCTCTTACCCACTCTAAATTGAATCGTTTTGTTCTTTCTAACAAATCAAATGTAGATTCAGCTCTTGTAATAGCACTTGTTGGAGAACATTGAGGTACTGAAATAACGGCTTGTTGAGTAGGTTTGAAGATGTCATCTTCTACTAATTCTGGATGGTAAATGCTTAAGTAAGTGTAAATTGCTTCGTTTTTACCCACTCTAATGCGACGAATATAATGATTATCGTGCCAAGCGTGAATACCACTTGAACAACCCAACACCAAACTACTAGTTCCACTAGGTTTTACTGTAGTAACACGAGCAGCTTTGTTAACATTGATCAATTTAGCAATTCTTTCATTTTCTTCTTTAGCAGCTTTTGCTCCTTGTTTCAAGTTAATTTTATCTAACTTTCCACTAGCAATACCTGTAATTCCTACTCCCAATAAAGCGTCACGTTCTGTTGTTTTCTTCCAAATGTCACGTAAATAATGGAAATCAGTGTAACTAGCTTGTAGTGTGCCAATAAATGCAGCTGCCTTACTACGAGCATTAAAGTCGTCTTGGTCAACTACATCTGTAGCGTTAATTTCACACAAGTTACAGAATTGATAAGGTCTCAAAGCAATTTCAGCACATGGGTTAGTTCCGTAATCTTTATCGTTTGAAAATAAAAATCCTGGCTCACCAGCGTTACTTGCTTCTACTTTTTCCCACAATTTCATAAATTCATCTTCTGTGATTTTATGACGCATAACTACAGCGGAGTTATTAGCTCTACCACGTTGTGGACTGTTTTCCCACCAACTTCCAAATTTACATGTTAACATTTCTTCATCATCAAAATCAAATAATGAAATCAATGCTGCTCTACGAATACCACCTGATAATACTGCATCCGCTAAGTGACAAAGAATGTCGTGACACTCTAAAGGTGTAAGTTTTTCACCTGATTGTTTACGCTCAAGAATCAATTGTACTTGAAATAATACTTCTTTCAAAGGTTCTGGTCCTGGTGCTTTACCTCCGGCGGTAACCAATTGTTCTCCTTTAGGACGAATGTCTCTAAAATCAAAACGAGGACGAGCACCACCTTTTAAGTAAGCTTTCATTAACATGTGGACAGCATCTGCCCATCCTTCAATAGAGTCGTTAACTAAATAACGTTTTTCGCGTGTTGGAATTTTGATTTCGGGCAACTTGTCAACATGGTGACTTTGTACCGAAAATCCAACTCCACATCCGCTAAGAAGCAAAAACATTGCTTCACTAAAACTCCTAAAATCATCAACAGGCAAGAAGCTACAGTTAAACATTCTTGCATTGTTAATTTCAGCAGGCTTTCCAGCAAATTGTAAACTTCTCATTGAAGGAAGAACCTTTTTTGCGTAAACCATTTTGTAGACTTCTTCAATTTCATCTTTTAATTGAGGAAATTTTTGCAAATGCATTGCTTTGTTTCGGTCTACTATTTCTTCCCAAGTCTCACGACGAGACTTTTCGGGAATGTGACGAGCATACTTCATGTATGTTGTAATGTCCGATAATATACTTTGTGATGTGTTCATAATCTTATTTTTGGGTCAATAAATATCTTTAAATTAGATTGAATCTGAGAAATCTGAAAGTTTGTTTCTAAGTTTTTGAATGTCCGAATTATCCCAGTCGTTTGATTTAGTAGGTTGACTAAAAGTTTTGGTTGGTGCAATGTCTACTCCTTCATTGTTGTCATCTAAGTCAATGTGTCCTGTAGTTGTGTCTACTTTTGCATTGTAAGTAAGACCATCCATTCCATAACGATTTTTCATTACGTGAAGTCTTCCAGTTCCATTTACTTTATCTTCTTTTTTTCTTGATAAAGACAAACAAAAATCTGAAATCATAATTTTGTCATAACTACCTGCTGCTTTGTCACCTTGAATAATGTCATCTTGAGCTCCAGCTCTGTTTACCTGACTTACACTCCAAATAGGAATGTTTAAGTCTCTTGCTAGTCCTTTTGTAGCTACATAAACATCATCAATTTCATCTTTTCTGTCAGAACTTCTTTTTGGAGATCTCAATAAATCAATATAATCAATAATAATCAAGTCTGGTTTTAAGTCCATGTCATTAAGTTTTTGAATGTGGGATTCTAAAGTTTGAATTGTTGCTTTTCCCATACTAAACTCTTTTACTACTAACTTACCTTCTAATCTATTAATTTCAGTTTCAGTCTTTTTTCTGTGTAAGTGAATTTGGTTTACAGGTTCATTAACAAAAAACGCATCAAATCGTTTTCCTACATAAACTTCGCCTAATTCTAATGTGTAATATACAACATTAAAACCTAATTTTACGGCATGTCCTGCTACAGCTACCATCATCCAACTCTTACCACCACCAGGATTACCAAATACTAGACCTAAATCTCCACCTCCTAAACCTCCCATAAGAAGTTTATTAATGTCTTCCCAAGGTGTGGGAACAATTTGTCTAGCATCTGGTCTGTATCTGGACTCTACATCTTTACTGTATTCGTGACCGATGTTTTTGTCCATTCCTGCTTTTAAAGCACTGTCAATTAAAGATCTAATGTCATCGTACATTCCTGAATTGAGTAGATCTACACTAGTAAGCAGTGCTTTTTTAAGTTGTTGGTTTTTACAAAAATTACTAAATTCTTCTCTTACATACTCTACATCACTGTTTTCTATTCTGTAAGATTCACGTAATTGTTCAATAACATTAGTTTTTAACAAGTCATTGTCTAACTTTTTTACTTCAATTTGTAAAGCTTCTAAAGTAGGACTTGTATGATAATGATCGAAATATTTTAATGTTCTTGTTACAATCCATTGTAAAGAAGAATTATCAAAATACTCTTCTTGAATTGTATCTCTAATATTTAGTAAGAACTCTTTGTTTGTCAAGAGTTGGTTGATTACCTTGAGTTGAAAAGGTAATCCGTACTGCGATAACTTATTGAATGAAACCATAACTTTTTTATAATATAATAAATTATTTTTTAGAAACCATAAGGTGAGTAAAAACATTTACTAACCAATTTTCTACATTTGGAATACTATTACCTAATAGATCTTGTTGGTACATAGTAAGAAACTTACTTTTGTCCATAGTACTTTTAGGTTGAGAAATTAAATCCTCCAATTCTAAAATCATCATACTAGACAAATTAGGATTGTGTAGATCCATTAATTTTTCATTAATTTTTAATTGATGTTGAAACATACTAACACTTTCATACATAGTTCCTTTAGTGTTATTACTTTTTTCTAAAATGTCTTTTAGACTAACTACAGTAGATTCTTGTAATTCTGGAAAGTTTTTAATGAGTTTTTTAGGGCCTAACTTAGGAACACCAGGAACATTATCACTTGAGTCACCTAATAAGATTTTTACTTGAAGATAGTTTTGAGGTGGAACACCATATTCTTCTTTTATTTTATTAGGATCATAAAACTTCTTTTTAGTAGGTGAGTAAACTGTAATTTTTGGACTTACTAACTGTAAAAAGTCTTGATCTGAAGACATAATTACTACATCGTGAGTAGGTGCAAATTTCGTGGCAAGATAAGCCATTGTATCGTCTGCTTCTGCTCTGTCAACAGCACACATGTCTAAAGGAAGACATTGTAAGTATTCCACGAGTCTTAACAACTGGTTTTCTATTGATTCTGACTCATCTTCTTGGCTTGAAAATCCATCAAAGTTAGTAATTCGTTTTAGTTTACGGGTTCCTTTATAATCAGGATACAAGTTTTTCTTGTTGAGAGTTGAACCTTCACCTTCAAAAGCAATAATAACTCTTGTAGGATTGGTGTGTTTTATAGCATAACCTACTGATTTTAAGAAACCAGTAAGACCTCCAATGTGGTTGCCTTTAGGATTTATGTGATTAATAATAGCAAATGAACGTAAAAAGGTGTTCATTGCATCAATAATAAGTACCTTAGGTTGCAAAACAGGACTATTGTCCTGTCTTGCTTTACTAAGTTTATTTATTATCGCTTGAAAATCTGGATCAATATTATTCTCCATCGTTTACGGCTAAAATACCATTTTTACTTTCATCCCACTCAGATAAATCTTCTTTAATTTCAAAGTCACCTGCTCCCAATATTGTTAGCCACTCGTCTTTGTGTTCTTTTTTGTATTTATCTACTGCCTTTGGATCATCATCAAGAAAACCATGTACTGTTATTATAGTTGTTCCTTTAGTAGTTACACCAGTAACGTGATTTTTATCACACATAATACGAGTACGTTTAGCAAACTCAACGTCTTTACCATTTTTAGTAGCTTTCAACTTGCTTGTTCCACTGTTTGTAACGTTTCCAAATGTTACAATCAAACTTGAGTCAAAAAACATTGTATCACCACCCTTATTTCTCATACGAGGTTGAGACATTGGAGTTTCTGCTGGTGATACCCATATTTTATTTACTACTACCATTGTATTTGTATATGGTGTATTAGATTTTCTTGACAAAATGATTTTTTGGTTAATAAAGTTACCAAACTGTTGACTCATTGCACCAGCATTCCACTGAGGGTTATTTGAGTTTTTTTCAATACTCATTAAACAAGGTATTGAACCAACTGAGTCCCATAAAAATAACAAATCGTGTGGTAATCTTCCTTTAGCTTGTTCATCTAACAAATCAGCAATAAAACCAGCTACATCTTCAATAGTATTAAGTGAACTTCTGTCTACGTAAATAAAATTACCTGTGTAATCTACTATTTCTCCAGTTTCTTCATCTATTACTTCTTCCATTTGGAAGCCCATTTGACGAGCATGATCCCAGTTCCATTTCATTTCAGTAATAATGAACACAGGCAATACACCCATTTTTTGGGCTGATACAGCTGCTTCAATCAAAGCTGTAGTTTTACCAGTATCACTATGACCACGTAACAAAGTTATGTGGCCCATAGGAATACCGGGTAATGAAAGAACGTCTTGGAATGCTGCTGAAAGTGGAATCCAACGTTGATCTTTAAATGTTACTTGATTGTTACTCAAGTTTTTTGATTTTTTAAACGATTCAAGGTTAAAGTTTCCTTTGACAGCACCAGAAATAGCTTCTGTTAGTTTTTTCTTAGCCATTTTTTACAGATTAGAAAGGTAAATCGTTGTCTTCATCGTTAAATTTAGATGGAGCTTTAGCGTCAGTAAACAAAGCATCAAACTCATCTTCATTAAACGAAGACTTTTTCTTAACAGGAGTTGCATAACTTGTAACTACTGGAGTTACTGGTTGTTCAACTTCTTCTGTTTCTGATTCTTCTACGTCAGCTTCGGGATTCAACCAAGTCAACAAAATACCTTTCATTTCATCATACTCGTACTTTTTGTACAGAGCCAAAATTTCAGGTTGTTCACTCATCCACATTTTAGCTTGTGCACTGTTGTCACTCAAAGGAGTAATTTTAGTACGAGGACGTACTGTAGACTTATTGTACTTAGTACCAGTTACTTCAGGTCCTACAGTTTCAATAGTCAAATCACGACCTTCATAGATGTCAGAAAAATCTCCGATGTCTTCGTCAGCAACCATGCTCAACAATTCAAGGTAAGTTTCTTTACCAAATTCCCACAAACGAACACCTTTTTCTTCTTCACCCCTAACAATAACTGGAGCAAATACTCGCATTTTAGGTTCGATTTTTTTAGCCAACTGCCAATTTTCTTTTTCTGATGACTTACGAAGTTGACTTGCAAATTCTACAATAGGATCTTTTTCACCAAAGTTAGTCAAAGCAATCATTGAACGATTAGCTACACCATAGTGAAAATAAACCTCTTTAAAAGGATTTGATTTGTCAAACTTACTAGGAACGACACGAATAAGTGTTTTACCTACAGTAGGTTTCCAGAAATTCTTTGCTCTTTCTTCTTTGTTTTGAGAGCCCCCTTTCTTGTTTTGAAGGGAATTCAAGCGATTTTTGATTTGATTAATATCCATAACAATTTTATTATTTCTCTACTAATATAACAAATAAAAGGCTAAAAGCCAATTATATATTAATAATCTTGTAAATTTTTGTATTTAAAATGCGAAGGTCAGGACCTTGAGTTAACAATATACTATTTTGATAATCGTTCCAACTTACTTTAAACTGGTTGTCTAACATACCGTTGTTTAGTTGTTTAATTAAAGTATTTAAAGCATTAATAGTATATAAAGTATTTGATTCTTTTTTTCTGTGTAATAAAATAGTATTTTCAGGTATTTCATTTACTGAATTTTCTGTATCTATGTTATAGGTAATTATATATTCAGTTGTTTGAGGACTTTCCAATACAAACATTTTATCGTACAATATAGCATAACGTGAAGTTATACCAGCAATGGTGTCTAATAAACGATTTTGGGCTGTAAATGAGCACAGTAACTTATTCTTCATGTCAAAAGGGATACTGCTAATAAATATCGAAGAAATATCATAAACCATAGTCTAGTCCTTTCTTCATCTTTGTTGTATAACCTGTGCTTTCTAACAATTCTTTTATTTTAGTTACTGTTTCAATTCCGTCTTCTTTACTAAAGTCTATAAGTATAGAATCATATGTGTAAAGAATTATTTTACTCTTCTTAGTTTCTAAAAAGTCTAATACTTTTCCAACCAATTCTACATTACTTTTGGTTTCTAAACTTTGAATGTAATAATTAAATATTTTTGTTGGATTTAATTCATCAGACTTATGTAAAATTCGACCAGTTGCTAATTTTACTCTGTCTTCTTGATTGTAAACCAACCACATTTTTTTAATTAGTCCATTGACTTGTCCAAAGTATACCTTATTTCTGTGTTCTTCTTTGATTCCTCCATAAAGATTCTTAAACGTAATTTCCTTCGCTTCTTCTTTTGATACTCCAAGTATTTCTGATATATCAGCATAGGGATTACTACTGAATTTAAAATTAAAAAGGGAACCAATAAGAGAAGGATGGTAAGCAGAGAAGTCATATTCTATTAAGTAATCGTTGTTGGGAATAAATACATTTCTTGCGCCGTTTTCTTTAGGAAGTGCGGCGAAATTAATGTTGTTAAATGCGTTGCTCGGTCTTGTAGTAATGTTGTAAAGATTGTACGAAGTATGTATTTTATTTTTGTTAATACTGTAGTCTTCAAATGTAGGTTCAAAAAAGTGATTGAATTTAGTTGGACTAATTTTAATTCCTTCTTGTTCAATTCTTTTAAAAACACTGGTGTATTCTTTGTCAAACCAAGTATTTGGTCTGTAATTCATGTGTTGTTTTATTTTAGTAAAAACATGGTCCCATTTTTCTAAGTGTTTAGTAACGGGAATTATACTGTTAATATTGTTTCTAAAGTAATGTTCTCTGTAAAAGTGAGTATGAGCCGGTGTATCATATTCATCAGCTTTAAAAACTTTATTAATTTTATTTAAAATGTTAAACTGAATGTCGGTTGTTTCTAAAGTAGAAGGTAAAAAATAATCGTGAAACTTTTTGTCTAAAACATAAATAAGTTTGTGTTTATTTAAAAAATCTAACACATCTTGCCAATCTAAATTAAATGTTTCACTATGGTTGATTGGAAAAATGTAACCTTTACTGTTTAAACAATGATAATAAATTGCTACTACATTGTTAAATTTAGGATGAAAACAATCATTGCCTGGAATGATTTGAACAAAACAAGAATCTTCACAGTATTCTTGTAGTCTGTCTAATTGTAGTTTTGTTTCAATGATCGCATGCATAACCTTTATTAATA
>OCVQ010002684.1_pt1 | contig 11326 bp, 5 predicted proteins | sample 1539061 | NCBI WGS metagenome assembly OCVQ01 (sample SAMEA3355526, study PRJEB22509) | marine metagenome | biome: marine; feature: river plume; material: water | place: USA | collected 2010-08-08 | depth 0.5 m | reverse complement strand
CATTATCACCATAAACTTCTGTAAAATTTAATTTAAGATAATCATATTCTTCCTCATGTATTATTTTTAATGTTTTATCAAATAAACCATCTATATAATTTCTAAAACCATTGTGACAATATGTATCTTTTTTTTCATGTAATAACATATCATCTTCAAAAAATACATAATAATCAGCATCACTTACATCAAAATGTTCAGCACAAAACTGTCTACCACCACAAATCCCTATATTATCTTTTTTAATTTCTTCAAATCCATATTCATTACATAATTGTGTATATCCATCATCTGTACCTCTATCTGTTGAATTATTTAATAAATACTTACTAGGTTTATCTAAAAAATTTCTATCACTATTTTTAAAAGATTCTAATAAAGCTTTAAATTGTGTTGGTGAATTATAACCCACAACATATAAATTAGTTTTTAATTTAGAAAATGGTGTTTTAATATTTTCAGGTAATTTAAAATCTTTTAACATTTCAAAAAACGGCCATACTAAACCATTTCCTTCAATTTCAAATGGTTGAATTAACTTTGGGTGGTTGTATGTTAAAATTGTAAATAAACATTCATCAGCTCCCATATAACCATTATTAATGGTATTATGTAATACTTCATAATAGAATGAATTTAATTGATGAATTTGCTTTTTAGCACCTCCCCAAAAACCACCTCTAGAAATTCTATTTACAAAATCTACACCACAATATTCAGCTATTTTATTTCTTTCAAAACCATGTATCTCATTATTACCATCATATGGATAAGTAATATAAGTAATTTTTTGAATACTATCTGTATAATCTTCTAATTTATCTAAAACATTATCATGATTAAAATATCCTTGATTTACAGTAGATGTTAAACCACCATCAATCCAATAAAAATATTCTGAATTGAATGAGTTCATTATAGCTGTATCATTCACCATAAACATTTTACACATCATCATTGGATTATAATATTCCAAAGATGCTTGTGGTGATTCAGATAACCAACCTGCTATATTATACCAATCAGGATTAGTTCTTATAGATTGTAATTTATCCCAAAACGGAAACCATGTTTTAAAATCTTCTAATTCTTTAATATAGATTTGAGTTGGTTTATCTCCTCTAATAGCACGTACTTCATCTTCTAAATCACGAGGTATCCAAATAGACATTTGAGCATTTGTTTGTAATAACTCAAAAAATCTATCCTTATATTGTTGGAAGTCTCTTTTAGCCCAACCATCAATACTACCTCTACCTAGATCCCACAATCCTGTAACTATCGTAACATTATTATTCATACTATAATAAGAATTTTAAATTTTGATTTTCATTAACTGTTATAACACATTCTTCTTTATTAATTGTAAAATTAATTTCTAATACTTTTTCAAACCCATAATAAGGATCTCCAGCAATGTTATTATCTACTCTAATACAGAATCCTTTATTATTATTGGTAATTAAATTAGCTTTAATTTGTTCAGTAACATCAACTACTATTCTTTCTAATAATGGTTTTCCTTCGTCTTGTTGCTCTCCTAAAGTACCATAATAGGCATTAATAACTTCAATTTTAGAATCTTTATACTTATCTTTATTAATGTATATATCATTAGGTAATTTTGTATAATATGGATTAAAATTAAAAGAAAAAAATTCATATGCTGAAGGATTTCTATAATAATTTAACCATGCTTCAAAATACCATCTATCACCACGGTCTGGTTTTTGGTTAGCTTTTAAAAAGTATAAATTAGACCACCAAAAATTTCCCCACCACCATTTATTATTATTTGTTAACCCACATTGATCATATTCATCTAATTTTAAAAGACAATCTTGATAATTATCAATTAAAAAATATTCCATTGCTTCTTTCCACCAAGCAATACCTTGTTTTTTACGAGAAGATTTTTGTTTATCTTGTATATTAATATAAGTGTTAGAAACACCTTTAGTATGAAAATAAAGTACTTTTCCTTTATATTGTTGAGAATATTCCCATACTTTATTTATACCTTCATATTCATAGTCATTATTTATAAACTTATTTAAAGTAACTTTATTTAAATCTTTAATTAATTCTTCAATAGCATTAAAATCGCCTGATGTATTGATACAAGTAATTTCTAATTTATCACACCAACCATACAATCCAGATATTTTTAGGCGATTTAATTGTTGGTTAACAACTTCTAAATAATTTCCTATACAATATATATGATATACAATTAAATTAATATTTTCTAAATTATCAGAAAGTTCAAGTTTTTCTCTATATATTATATCTAAAGTTCTATTATGAGAATGTCCATAAGCATAAGCATGAAATATAAAATTACCTTCATTATATTCTCTATGATTAAATGATCTATTACTTATAACTTTAATATTATTTTCTATATCTTTATCACTTTCATATAACATAGTAAGACATGTTTGATCATGCCATAATGCTTGTTTAAAATATCCTACTTTTTCTAAATTTTCTTCCATTATTAAAAGATCTCTAGCATCTTTACCTTTGTAATTTTCAGCTGAGTTCCACCATGTTTTTAAAAAGTTTCTAGACCATTCATTATTTTTTAATAAAAATACACCTGCATTCATTACACTATGGTGTCCTACATCTTCAGCAAAAACCATATTATAATTGCTATCTATAAAATCTTCTATATTTTGATTAAAATCAGAAATAATAGCATCTATATCTAAAAATAAAATATAGTCTGGGTTAAATTGAGCAATAACATCTTCTACTAATTTTGGTTTATACCAAGTGGGTGCTCTTGTATCTAAAGAAGAATTTATTATATCATTATCCTTTTCACAAAAGTATGTATAACCCTTTTCATCACAATATTTTTTATTTATTGCTTCGGCATATGGACCATAAGATACATTGCTAGTATAAAATTGAGCTACTACTATATTCATTATTTAATTTTTAAGGTAAAATTCCTTCAAGTTTTTCACACCAACCTGCAGTTATAGAATGGGGCCAAACTATCCATTTAGCAGGTTTAGTTTGTGTGCTAAATTCTCTCCACACTTTATAATATCCATCTCCCATATCAGCTTTCATTCTATTTATTTCATCTAAATCAGCATCTTGTCTATAAAGTTCTTTTCCATCTTTATCTTCAAAAGCAACAACCCATAAATCATAATCAACTAAAGATACTTGATGTGGGTAAATATCTATACAATGTTTAAATATAGATATAAAAGACATATCATAATCTAAAGGACTTATAATCATTGGGTTAGGTGCAACCTGATTGTCTTTAGTATATTGTTGAATTGATCTATCTCTAAAACGAATACCAGCATATGCTTCATATTGAAATAAGCTTCGCTCAGTACCAAAATCATATTTTCCTAAAGTAATATCACATCTGCATTCACCATCTATAGCAAATAAAGCTCTATTTCTTCTGTGAGCTACATTATTTTTATTAACCCAATCCTTATCATCATCCCATTGTTTAGTTCTACCTTTACGAGTATATTCATGCCAAGCAATTACTTTGTGTGGATGAAATAAATCATAACCATAAGTATAAGAACGAACAGCTAATGAAATTTCCTCACCATGAAAATAATATTCAGGATCATAAGGTACTTCAATACACCATTTACCTAAAGTAAAAATGAAATGTGCTGATAGAAATCGTGATGGTATTGGTGATTTTAATTTTTTCCAGTTAGGAATAGTTGCGGGTAGGAAAAATATAGCTCCTTCAGGAATAAATCTATCAAAAGTCATCCACCAAGGTTCTTGAACGCGTCCTGCTGGATCATCATCTGGGTTGAATGATGATATGTATGAAGTTAGTAGTGGTTTTTTATGACCTTTCTTTTGTAATTGCTTAATCATTTTAATACACTCAGTATCCCATCCTTTAATAAAACGATGATGTGAATCTAATTGTAAATAATATTCTTCACCACCATATAAATTATGGATTTCGCTTCTAGCCCAACATGCTCCTTTAGAATCTTTATAATCAATATTAGCAATTCTAAAACGAGTATCATGTCTAAATTCACCTAAATTATCCCAAATATCTTCTTCAGAATGTTGCCAAGCAATACCAAAAACTAAATTTTCAGGATTGGTTGCATTGTTAATACAATCATGTATTGTAGGTAATAATTGAGGGTCTCTATAGGATGCTATAGAAATATAAATTTTATTCATAACTAAAATATAACTAATTTTTATTTAAATTCCAAATTCTATTAATAACGTATACCAATATTAGATGTATGTGATGTTCCTGGACTAGGGTAGAATCTATAGTAAGCATTTTGTTCACCACCAGTATGAATTATACTTGCAACTTCAACACCATCAACTTTAATATAACATGTATATCCAGTAGCTGAAGAGTAATTTATGAAAGAATAAATATCAACATATGCATCTCCACCAACATTATTAGTACCTGAATTACCACCATATGTTAAGAAAGTACCTGCATTAGCTCCTCTTTCAGTATTAAAGCTAGTACCTTGTGCGTTAACTCCATAAGGTCCAATCCAACCAGCCGAACTTCCTGGTGTACCATAGGTTATTAAGAATCCATAACTATCAACAGGACCTATACTACCAATATCATGGTACATAATTATACTACCAACTAATTGAGTAGGTGTATTAGTTGGAGTAGGGGTAGGTGTTAATGTTCTTGTTGCTGTAAGTGTTGGTGTTTGTGTAGATGTATTTGTAGCAGTTAATGTTGGTGTTAATGTTGGTGTGTTTGTAGCAGTTAATGTTGGTGTTGATGTAAGTGTTGGTGTATTAGTTGGAGTTGATGTTGGTGTAAGGGTAGGTGTAAGTGTTGGTGTATTTGTAGGTGTTAACGTTTGAGTATTTGTAGGTGTTAATGTTTGAGTTAATGTTTGAGTTGGTGTATATGTTGCAGTGGCAGTTGGAGTTGCTGCTGGTACAGAGAATGTTACCTGAAAGGTAAAATTACAATCAGGTTCTAAAACATTAAATCTAACTAATGCTTTATTACTTGTAAGTTGTCCAAAACTACCTGTAGAAGTAACTGTATAATAAGCATCATAAACTCCTTGTTGAAAGAATTTATAATTACTTGATGTAACAGGTTCATAAGGAATACTACCTGAACCACCACTACCTGTTTGGTATGTAGGAATATTAATATCAGCATACATTGCTGCTGATTGGCTAAAACTACCTGTAAGTCTAATAATATCTAACTGATTATAACTTCCTGAAATTGTAATAGAGCTTGTAAGAAAAGCTCCAGATCTTGCAACATCATTAGATAAAAGACTAACACTTCCTGTTTTTTCATAGTCACTTGCTTTAACAGTAATAAAATCAGCTATTGCTAATGGAGGTAAAGGAAATATATTTTGATAATTTTGATTAGTAATAATAGCTAATCCTTGAGGATAAAAAATATTTCCAACATGAATATTTCCTACATCAAATAAATTACCATTACCATCATCTGTTATATAGTAAGCAGAAGCTGATAATCTAAAGTTATAGGGTAATAATTTTTCCCCATATATGTCTTGATTAATATTTAATACACGAATACCAGCATTGGCACCTGTAGGAAAATTCTTAATTAAATTAGGATTTTCATCATAAATAAAATATGATGAAGTAGCGTATTGTTGAGATGCTGATTCATATAAAAATGAATTAGCTAATGAAGATGTGTCTAAAAAAGAACCACTAAATGAATGATAAAATAAATGATCAATTTGATCATAAATTAAACGTTCATATTGACCCTCAGTTATAGGGTCCATTGTATAGTCAAAAGTACCAGAAACATTAGTACCTTTATAAATTGTTATATATTCAGAAGAAGTAGGATATCCTAAAGGATAATTTAAATTCCATTGCTTATTGGCAGCATAGGAAACATGCGTAACGTCTGATTTGCTTAGTTGTTTGAATGATGACATACATAAATTAATAATCTAACTTAACTCGAATTAATGCTTCTTTTGTGAAGTCTTTTACTAATGGTTTGCTTAATTTAGCTACAGCTAATAATTCATTATTATCGTTGTACATACCTACTGTTGTAATGTATGTTTGAGGATTATTAATTAAAGTAGTAAAATTTAAATTACCATTTGCATCTATAACAGATGGATTTGATGTGTAATTATACTCACTATTTTTAATACGTGTAAAGAAATAACGTGCAGAAATAGTTTCAGATGATTTTAAAGTAAAACTACCTGTAGCATTTCCTCTATTAATTGAATCATATAAATTTCTGTGGTTGAAAGCGGTTCCACTTCCTAAACTAGAAGTTACAAAATAACCACCTCCAACGCTTGATGTTAATGCATTTGCATTTAATACAGCTATATTCAAATCAGGGAAAAATAAACCATAATATGTTGATGGAGAGCCTGTTGTATAATGAGCACCATTGCTACCACTTATAATATTATAATATCTATTTTCACCTATAAAACGAGTTAAATTTGTAGTACCACTATCATCTGTTAAGAACAAAGAACTTGTTGCAGTACCTTTTAAAGCTAAATTAAAAGAACCAGGTAATAAAGACTCTTTATAACGAGCTCTAGAAATATTAATTACATAAATTGAATCGGAAATTGTAGTTCCACCATCAAAACTAAAGTTTGTAACTTCAGTTCCATAAACTAAATTTCTATATTGACCATAAACTATACGAGATGGGCTATAACCAACAACAGCTGTATTAATTGGAGCTGAACCTGATCCATTTTTGTTACCAAATTGAATGTCAAATTGAATAGAAGCTGATGGGTTAGTTGTTGTGTTTGCATCATAAACATCTAAATAATATTCAGTTTGATTACTAGCTGTAAAGAATGAAGGTAGACTATTATAATCACCACTAAATAATCCGCGTACTACGGTTTCTGAGCTAACTACTGAATCTTCTGTATTGTATCTTGTAAATGACATTGTTTATATTATTTTAAACTGTGGCTACTTTGTTTATGTTTAATGGAATAGTAATTCTAGCTCCACTATCTCTACCAATAACGGTAAGTGTAGTTGTTAGGGTAGTCAAACTTGATCCAAATAAAGTATTAATTGTTGTACCTGTTAATGTGAATGAAGTACCAACTTGACTAGTTGAAAGAACAGTACCTGAAGTTGTATTTAATCCTGTTGCAGGGGTTGTTACAGTAATACCTGTACCAGCAAATGAAGATAATAATCTTGAGTCAGAAACAGTCACAATATATCCGTTTGCTTCAAATGTACTTGTAGCACCTAAGTAATTAAGTGTTTGTGGCGTAATTGTTAATGAAGCACCTTGACGCAATGAAATACTATTATATCCAACATTAACAACGGGTAAACGTGATGTACCACGAGGTAAAGTTACTAGTTTATAACGCATAATTTGTGAATCGTTAGGAAACGCTTCAGTTACAGGCATTGATTCAATAGCTTCGCCATAATATGCAGAGCCCGATGGATGATAAGGATTATACAAAGTATAATCAATTTCATCATCCGCTAATGAAAATTGCGTAATTTGAAATGAACCATCGTTACGAGCCAATAATTGACGGCCCTTAGTGGTTAGTATTGCATCTACAGTTACAAATGTAGGATTTAAAATTGCCATAGTTCTTTATGTTGTATATATTATAAATATATTAAGTTATTAATTTTTAAACGGTGTTTATTGTTAATCCTTGATTACCATTTGAAATTAATTTTGTTTTTACTTGTCTAGTTATTGTATCAATGTTTTTTAATACATCTGGTGATAGGTTATTAGGAATAACAAATCCATATGATGTTTGCCCATCTTCTTTATCAAAAATTAAATTAAGATTAGTTTCATCTGGTTGTTTTGATAATAATAGTAATTTACTTACTGTATTATATCCATAATGTACATTAAGTGCTAAGTTTGTAACTAAATTAGGAGTTACTGTTATACCTAAATTAGTACCAGGAGTTATACGATTAATATTAAATTCTTGATATTGAGTATTATTATTATAATAAACTAACATCACATCTCCAACCTTAGGTGCAAAAGAATTATTTATGTTTCCATAAGCCTTATGCAAACTAACAGAACTAGTAGCAGGTAAATACACATAATCAATAAAACTTGATAAACTTTGATTTAAAAAAAATGTATCAAGGCCATTAGATCCGGATATGAATGGTCCTGAACTAGATGTAGCGAATGGATTAATGTTTGAAGCTTGTAATGTATTTCTTAAACCATTAAATGTAGTTCCATCCCCAGTACTTAAAAAAGATGAAGTAAATGAACCTGTACCTGCTATTACTCCATATTGTCTTAATTGAAATGTAATTTGATCCCCAGGTGCATAATCTCTAAATGAACTAGTAACATTAAATATTAATGTTGAAGATAAAATACTTCCTGTTGCTGTAAAGGTTTGAGTTTGAGAACCTATATTAAGATTTGCTAATCCAGAACCAGATGCTACTAAATCAAATTTATAAGTTACTGAATTTGATGCAGTGGGAAATTGTATAGATATACCAAAATTAGCTGAAAAGGCCATGTTAGCATTTTGTGGAACACTATATGTTGGGAAATTATTAGTCCATTGAGTAGATCCACTTAAGTTTCTTATATTAGAATAATAACTAAAACCATTTGAAAAATTAAGATCTGGCCTATCAAAAATAGGATATATACTACCTGTCCCACCTGCAAAAGAAGCAGTATATCTATTACTAGAACTACCTGTTATAAATAATGAAGAAGTAGGAAAATTAGCACGTAATATAATACCATTACCATTTCCAGTATATTGAAAATATAATTTTGAATCAGATCCTGAATAATATAATAAAGGATAATAAGAATATCCACTATCAAAAAGTACTTTTTCACCGTCTGTACCTTTTTGATCACCATACATTTGATTATCAAATAATGATATAGCAGCTGCATCTGTTTTAAATGTATTTTGAACATCAAACCAATGATTTTCAATACTACTATTAATTTTAGATTGATTTAGTTCAGTTAAACTACCGCTTTCATCTACAAGATATTTTAATGCTACTGTATTACGGTTTTCAAAAAATGAACTACTTACTACTTGAGTAAATAAACCAAATTTTCTAACATAATGATCAATAGCTGCTGTTTTACCATATGATTTATCTCCACCGTATATGTTTGATCCTGAAGTATAAATGTTATAATCCATGCTAAATACTTTTACTCCATCATAACGTGGTAAATTATATGAATCTAATGATAAATAAGAATCTTGTAGTGAGGCTGTTACTAATAAAGCATATGAACCACTGCCTAAAATTCCTGAACTTCCTGATATTTCTAATTTTTGTCTTGAAATTGAATATAAACTTTTAGATACATTATTTTGTAATACATTAAAGTCTGAATGTAAAAAGTTATTAGTATTTGCTTGTTGGTAAGGAGATTGATTATTATTATATGATGTTAAATCACGTAAATAAGGATTAAAATTACCTGTAGTAAAATAATTATTTATACTAAGTTGACTACCACTTAATTCACCTGTAAAATATGCTGCTCTGTTACCTGATATGTTGCTATAATAATCATCATATATAGAAGTAAATATAGGTGCATTTATTTTACCATCTTTTTCTAATTCATTAGTTGTATTATTAATACGAGCATAAGACCATTTATTTCTCTCTAATACTGGAGAGTTAATAGTGACCCCTGTTGAAAGACTAGTTCTTGCAGGAACATAATCTTCTAACATTTTAAATATTGAGTTATCAAAGAATTGAATTAAGCGGATAAATCCATTATAATCCATTAATGAACTTGTAAATCCAGGATATGAACCAGTGCCATCAACAAAGTATATTTTTCGTTGAGCATCTAAATCATTATATGAACCACTATATAATTGCTGAGGATTACCAATATAATCATCTATTGACCAGTTATTATTAACAGAAGCAATAGATTTAGAAGCATAAGTATCTATTTGTGTTTGAGGAGAAAATGATATATCAACATAATTATCATCTATTGTTCTAAAATTAGAAGAAGCAGTTGTATATTGCATTATACTAGAATATCGAGATAATACATTTCCAAAAGTACCAGATACACTTGCGGTTATATTATCTATTAATCTAACTTTATCATTATTATATCCTTTTAATAATCCTTCTGTAGTTGAACCACCAAATTCTTTTATATTTAATACACTGCTTGTTAAAGCACTGCCTGTAGGAGTATAATAAGTAGAACCTGAAATTGTGTAGTAATCTTGATTTGATATACCAAATGTAGAAAGTAATGTTCTTAAACCAGCAACAGTACCTTTACGTTGTAATAATAAAGGTAAGTTATGGTAAATACGTTTATAAGATTCTGCTAATAAATCTTTTTTAGGAATATTATTTAAATAAGAGCTTGTATAAGAAAAATCATTTAAAGAACCACTATATGAATAACTTCCTGTATTAGCACCACTTAAGTATTGAAGTATAGTATTATCTCCAAAACTATTAAATACGCTTATTCCTAAAGATTGTAATAAATTATATACAATATCTTTTGAAACACCAACATTTAAATTATTATTAGCTAAATTGATATCCGTTATTGATTTTATATATATCCATATATTATCAAAATATTGACCCATCATATTTAGGAAAACTAAATAATTGGCATTGTCTGGATCATCTACAACATAAGATGGTACTGAATATTTAAAATAATTTACATTATCTAAATCATAGTCTTCAGCATTTAGTGTAATATTGTTATACCAAGTAACAGCTTGTGATGCTGTTGAAGGATATAAAACATAAGGTTTATTAGGACTTTGTTTTGGGAATGGAGTGATTCCATATTGTAAAGAAGACGTTAAAGATCCTGAATTAAAATATAGATAATTTTCAAATCCATCAAAATTAATTATAGTGTTATTTATGCTAGAGGAATATGAGTTTATTTCAGATTGTAAACTACTAGTAGTTGATATGTAAGGAGTGTAATAATTTATAAAGTTATTACCTGTTTCAATTTGCTGAACTTTAGTAAAGAAATTTTGTATACGTGATACGGCTGAACCGAATGTTACAAAGTTTCCAAAACCACCATTATCACCACCTTCTCCATCATAATTAATATTAATACTAATACTTTGAGATATATTTAAATTTAATAAAGAATTATCATTTAAATCTAATCCGTCTGCACTTTGATAAGCTGTATTAGTTGTGTTAGAACCTCTTCTTTGTCCTCTATTTCTAAAATTAGGTCCTCTTAATTTTTTTACTGCAGGTGCAG
>OCVQ010002675.1_pt1 | contig 11372 bp, 8 predicted proteins | sample 1539061 | NCBI WGS metagenome assembly OCVQ01 (sample SAMEA3355526, study PRJEB22509) | marine metagenome | biome: marine; feature: river plume; material: water | place: USA | collected 2010-08-08 | depth 0.5 m | reverse complement strand
GGCTGCTCGCAGACCTTGGCTACGCAGGCTTTGCCCAGAATTCCGGTGCGGTTGGGCCCACAACCGAGCAAACCGCCCTGCCGCGCTTCCCACTCGCTGGACTCTATTCGGGGCTTGAGGGAGCGACGTTGAAATATTCTACGCTCGCATTCGACGTACAAACGCTTGAGCCGCTGTCGCCGCAGACGCAGCTCACTGCGCCTTCGGCAAGAGTAAGGTTTGGGGAGGGAGACTATTCTCAGGCAAGAGTGGCCTGTTTCGACGACGGCGACCCTATGGCGATAGCCTGGGAGGTGGATCTCAGCGAAGACAACGTTGCGACTCTTAGCACTAACGCGAAGCAACGAGGCAGGCGCTGGAATTATGTCTGTACCGCGCCGCATACCGGCTCAGGCCGGTATTTTTGGTTCTCTCAGCCTTGGTTCGACGAGAGCAAACCGCAATAAGCAGGCAAGGCGCTAGCCATCGTCTCTGAGCCGCAAGTCGTTTTGTTGAATGATGGTCTGGACCTCGTCGATGTAATTATCGCCACGCTGCGAGTAACTGCCTAAACCATAGGCCAATTGAATAGGATCCAGATTTTTCTCTTGGTCGCGCATGCGGGCGCGCATACGACGAAAATGCTGGTAGCTTGTGTGCGTATTCAGGTTTTTAAAGTAGGCCGATACTGCCGCAGCGATCGTGTTGAATTTCCTGACTTCGTGACTCGCTTTGTCGGCACGCTCTAGCGGAACAAAGCCACAGCCCTCTTCGTAACACCATTGCCCGAACAAATTATTGCCGTCTACAGCGAAGCGAGAAGTCCCCCAAGCCGACTCGTTGGCGGCCTGAGCCAACACAAGGGACACGGGAATCGCATCTACGCGCCGCAGCAATTGTTCAACGAGCGCAGCATCTCCCCGCTGCCCCCTATCAGAATCGAAATCAACTCGATAATCTATGGCAAATTTGGCAAGACTCACTCTCTCGGATGGACTTAATCTATGGCCGTTCGCTAACACCCGAGCAAACATCGTGAGCGTTTCTCTACGCTGCAGGAGTCGGGCATTTTCAGCATTGACATAGGCTTCAAGAAAGTCAAAGAACTGTTGCTTTCGCGCATCGACGTCTGCCACTAAGGCGAAATCGGGCAGCACGGAAAGCGCTGGCGCCACGGCACTGACTCGAGCGGGAGCCGATAGCCGTTCAGGTATGTCATTTTGCTGGAGCAACAAGGCAGAGGCGCCAGCGCCTAGCGCTATTAAGATTGCGCCAGCGGCATAGGGCGATCTGACGTAACGCCAGATACTAGCCATAACTTGTTTAATAGAAGATGTGATCATGAGCACCAGTTTACTCGACTTATGGCTAACTCAATAGCCTGGCGATGAAGACTGAAACACTGTTCGAGACGCCCCAAAACCCTGAATCACTTAAAACCTACGATATCAGTGGGGCCGGCGTGCACGCGCTCTTTGCGACTCGCTTACGCTTAACTCCCTTTCGAGCCCCCTAAACAAGCAGGCGAGTCAGCAACAGCGTTGTTCCGCGCGTCCCACTCCGACAGCGTAAACAGATGCAGCGATAAGGCGTGCACCGATGCCTGCAAATAGCTTGCGAGCACTTTGTACACTAGTTGATGGCGTTGCACTGAGCGCAGCCCTTCGAATTCAGGCGCGACCAAGACCAGCTTGAAATGCGAATCCGTCGCAGGTCCACCGTGATTATTACTCTCGTTTTCAAATCGTAAATAGGCAGGGGTAAAGGCAGTCTCCAGTTCACTCTTCATGGCTGCAGCTACCGGTCCTGCGTCATTTAGGGACGGGGATATTTCTGATACAAAAGTCTCGGTCATAGACGCTTTCTCTTTACAAGGGGAGATACACTGCTGCCTCAGGATAGCGAAACGACACGCTATTAACTAGCGGAGCCGCCGCTAAACCGGAGAATAGCTGCTAAGGCGGTGGAGTTTACCGCAATCGATCGCTACACTGCACTGCTGCAAACTCGCACATTAATTTAGATGGAAAGCACGATGGCACTCAATTGGTATCCTGGCCATATGCACAAGGCAAGTAAGGAGGTTGTAAAGACCCTGCTGAAAACCCAGGCAGTCATTGAAGTCTTGGATGCACGTTCTCCTCAGGCGAGTTCCAACCCACATTTCGCCGCTCTGTGCGCTGATCATCCTCGCATTCGTATACTCAATAAAGCTGACCTCGCTGAGCCTTTCGTAACAGAGCAGTGGGCAAAATTCTTTAACGCGCAGCCGAAATCAGTTTGTCTGGTCAACGGGCATGAATCGCTGCTCGATGCAGAGCAAATTATTCAAGCCGCGCGTAAGCTGTTCTTGGCTAACGACATCAAAATTGGCGAGCGGCAGCAGCTGCTAATCGGCGGCATTCCCAACGTGGGTAAATCAACACTGCTCAACATTTTCTGCGCCCGCAAACTCGCTAAAACCGGCAATGAACCTGCAGTCACCCAAATTCAGCAACGGGTAAGACTCGATGATCACTGGCATCTAATCGATACTCCAGGACTTATGTGGCCTAAATTAGAAGATCAAGTTGGCGCTTATCGATTAGCCGCAACTGGCACAATACGCAGCACCGCTGTCGAGGCCGAGGACATCGCTTGGTTTCTTGCACAGGAATTGTTACTGCATTATCGCGATCGACTTGTTGCCCGATTCGAGCTTCCACAAGACGCGAATGATGCAGAGTCTGTTATGGAAGCAGTAGCGAAAGCACGCGCCTGCATAAAAGCAGGACACCGTATTGACTGGCATAAAGCATCAGAAGCCCTGTTAAATGAATTCCGCTCGGGCAAGCTTGGCAGATTCAGTTTAGAGCGGCCTCCAACTTGACGCATTTTACTTAAGGCAAGCGGAGCAAACCAGCGCCCAATCGCCACCGTACAACCAAAGAATAAGACGCTCAACCCACCACAGAATAATTACTGCGCACAGCGCGCGTTAAGACCAAAGCGAGACCTTATGAACAAGCCAACACAGCCGCCTCTCGATGGATCTACTGAAGTTACTCCAACCGGGGCGGCTCACTCAGCCTTCGATTGGCTCCGCAGCGAGCGCATCGATTCGTTAAACCTGACCATGGAGCATTATGTGCATCGCGTCACCGGCGCGGCTCACTATCACCTCGCGAGCAGCAACGATGAAAACGTTTTTCTCGTTGGTTTTCGCACCGTTCCAAGCGATTCAAAGGGCGTTGCGCATATTCTCGAGCACACTGCACTGTGCGGGAGCGAGAAATACCCAGTTCGCGATCCGTTTTTTATGATGATACGACGCTCGCTCAACACGTTCATGAATGCGTTTACGAGCAGCGACTGGACCGCCTACCCTTTCGCCAGCAAGAACCGGAAGGATTTTAACAACCTCTTAGAGGTTTATTTAGATGCGGCCTTCTTCTCGCGCCTTGATGAATTAGATTTTGCCCAAGAGGGACATCGACTCGAATTTGCCAAGCTCGACGACCCAACAACCGACCTTCAATACAAAGGCGTGGTTTATAATGAGATGAAGGGTGCGATGAGCTCAACCAATAGCGTTCTCTGGCAGACGCTAAGCAAGCACTTGTTTCCTACTACAACTTACCACTACAACAGTGGCGGAGAGCCGGAAGATATTCCTAGCCTCAGCTATGAAGAACTCACCGCGTTTTACCGGTCGCATTATCATCCAAGTAACGCAGTGTTCATGACATTCGGCAACATCTCAGCGCATGAGCACCAAGAGAGAATCGAGTCACTTGCTCTGCATCGTTTTGAGCTGCTTGATGAGAAAATTGAGATTTTGGACGAGGTACGTTATTCGGCGCCGATTCGAGTGGAAGAAACCTTTGCAGCCGAGCCACAAGAAGCGCCGCAAGGGCATGTTGTGTTGGGCTGGTTGCTCGGTAAAAGCAGCAATAGCGAAGAGCTTTTCAAAGCGGAATTGCTTACCGCTGTCTTGATGGATAACAGTGGAAGCCCCCTACTCGCTGCACTCGAAACGAGTGAATTGGGATCGTCTCCCTCACCAATGTGTGGGCTTGAAGATTCGAATCGTGAAATGAGTTTTATGGCGGGCCTCGAAGGCTGCGAGCCGGAGGCCAGTGATGCCGTGGAGGCGTTGATTATTGGTACTCTCGAGAGAATCGTCGAAGAGGGAATAGACCAAGAGCATGTACTCGCTGCACTGCATCAGCTTGAGCTTAGCCACCGCGAAATTGCCGGCGATAGTTACCCATACGGTTTACAACTTATTCTTGCAGGCCTTTCCAGTGCGATGCACCGCGGTGATCCGATCGAATTAATGGACATTGATCCGGTTCTTGAGACACTGCGCGAAGAGGTTATGTCCCCTGACTTTATCCCCAACTTAATCCAGACGCTGCTGTTGGATAATAAGCATCGCTTAACGCTAACCCTAACCCCTGATTTTGAGCTCGCCGAGCGAAAGGAAACCGCCGAGCGCGAAAAGCTCGCCGCGATAAAAGACGCGCTGTCACCAAAACAGATAGACGCCATCGTTGCCCGCAGCATCGCGCTTGAAGCACGCCAAAGTGCCGAAGACGATCCATCAATTTTACCTAAGGTGGGTAAAGAAGATGTGCCAGCGACGATATCGGAGCCGCAGCCAACTGTAAGGGTTCTCGCAACCGGTGACCCGTTGAGTTATTACGGGCAAGGAACTAATGGCCTCGCTTATCAGCAGGTTGTTTATGCGCTGCCTTCGCTGCCGCAAGAATTACTCGAAATACTCCCGCTCTACACCAGTTGCGTAACCGAACTCGGTGTTGGCGCGCGCGACTATGCCCAGACCCAGGCCTGGCAGGCGCAAATCTGCGGCGGCATAAACTGTTTCAGCAGCATCAAAAGCCATCAAGACGATGAACAGCAGGTGCAAGGTACCCTGACGTTCTCCTCAAAATGCCTCCGCGCCAACAGTCAGGCCCTCAGCGAATTGCTAGCCGAAACTATTGAGGGCGTGCGTTTCGACGAAGAGCAAAGAATTGCCGAACTGATCGAACAAATCACCACCCGCAAGCTAAGCAGCATAACAGGTTCAGGGCATTCCCTCGCCATGAGCGCCGCGAGCAGTGGCTGGTCTCCGACGGCACAGATGAATCACCAATACGCAGGCCTCGCGGGTCTGATTCGATTGAAGAAGATACGCGAGTCTCTCAAAAACACCCAAGAACGCGCCGCTCTGTTACGACGCTTTAAGACGCTTCATGAGCTGGTGACCTCCGCGGATCGACAGTTTTTACTCATTGGCGAACCTGAGTGCGAAGAATTGCTGTCAGCGCCGGTAGCTCAGGCTTGGGCGACAAAAAGCAACGAGAGCGCGCTCGATGATTTTACGCTCGAGCCCATTAGACAATCTGTTGCTCAGGCATGGACAACATCGACGCAAGTCAATTTCTGCGCCCAAGCGTACCCGACCGTGCCGGCGAATCATAAAGATCACCCGACGCTGCAGGTGCTTGCTGGATTCCTTCGCAATGGCTACTTACACAGCGCAATTCGCGAGAAAGGCGGCGCATACGGCGGCGGTGCGAGCCAAGACGGCTCCAAGACGGCTCCTCTGCGTCGTTTAGATTTTACAGCTATCGTGACCCTAGGCTGGAAGAGACGCTTACAGACTTTGCCAAATCCATTGATTGGTTGCTTAACACCGAACATGCCGACAATCAGCTCGAAGAGGCAGTGCTTGGTGTGATCGCCGCAATGGATAAACCTTCGTCGCCGGCGGGTGAGGCTAAAGCCGCTTTTTACAACAGAGTATTCGGCCGCAGCATCGATCAGCGCATGACATTCAGAGAGCGCGTGCTCGCCACCACATTTGATGAGCTCAGAGCAGTCGCCGAGCGCTATTTCGTGGGCGTCACTCCAAGCGTTGCGGTAATTACATCAGCTAATGCAGCACAAACGCTCAAAATAGAAGGGTTGGAAGTAATTAAAATCTAGTTATTTCAATAATTTAAGCAATTTTTGAGAAACAGAAAATATTTATTGTCGTGTTGGGAACTCTCCTAGGAAGGCGGGGTCTTATTAAGTGTAGGTAGATAGTATTCAAAATTGTGGGTTTTGAGCCATTTATCTCTCCCTTGATAGATTGACCGCCGCTAAGGTGGTCCTTAAATAGGCCTTCATGCCTTAAGCCTGCGATCTTCGGATCGCGGGCTTTTCTTTGTATAATGCCAGCCACCTTAGCCCCCTGATTAAGATCCTAGCAGCTTATGCAAAAACACCAAGATGCTCAGACCGAAGCTATTCGCGTCACCCTCATCGGTATGGCTTTAGACCTCGCGCTTGGTGTGGGCAAAATAATCGGCGGGGTTTTTACCTCGTCATTCGCGCTTGTCGCCGACGGTGTGCACTCTTTAACTGATGCAGCGACGGACATCTTTGTTCTTATTATCGCCCGCACCGCCTATGCAGCGCCCGATAGAGGTCATCCGTACGGGCATGGCCGCTTCGAAGCTGTCGGCACTATCGTGATGGGTATTGTCTTCTTTTTCACGGCCGGAATACTTCTCTATGATGCGAGCGAACGATTCGCCACATTAGATGATCTCGCCATTCCGGGTGTTTTTGGCGCACTAATAGCAGCGGCCTCAATTGCTAGCAAAGAGTGGATCTATCGATTCACGTTAGCAGCAGCTAACCGTCTTAATTCGAGTCTTCTTCGCGCAAACGCTTGGCATAGCAGGAGTGATGCACTTTCATCTGTCGCTGTATTGATCGGTATCGTTGGGGCGCAGTTCGGTATTGTCTGGCTCGATACTATGGCCGCCGTCATCGTTGCGCTTCTCATCGCCAAAATAGGCTGGGAACTATGCGCCGAAAGCATGCGCGAACTTGTCGACAGCGCATTACCCGATAAAAGACGCGGGGAGTTCGAAGCCTGTTTAGAGGAAACACCGGGGGTCAGGGGCATTACAGACCTCCGCTCTAGGCTTTCGGGCGGCAAAGCTATTGTCGAGGTTCACCTTGCTGTCGACCCACGGATCTCAGTCTCGGAGGGACATCAGATAGGCGCAGCTGCGAGCAAAAGGCTGCGGCAAAAATTTACCGACATAAGTGAGGTAATCCCGCATATCGACCCGCAGGGCAATCCAGATCACGACCACCCTTTAGGTGGCGAGAATTCAGTGCCGTCGCGGGCAGAAGTAGCGGCGTTAATCAAAGCGCGATGGTCTGAGCTTACGGCGCGCAATTCTGATCTCGCGTTCGATTTGCACTATCTAGAGGACGGTATAGAGATAGACTTAATCGCTGAAAGTTCGGCCGACACTGCATTCGCTCAGACGCTTGCCGAGCAGCTAGTCAGCGTTGAGCACATTATTGGCGTGCGCGTTCTTCAGCATATTGCGTCACAGTCTCAATAGCGCAAGGCTAGCCCACCAAATCGATTATCCTTCTCGTGACTTACGAATCAGATCATACGCTGACTTAATATCTTGGGTCTTACGATTCGCGATGTCGATCATCTCTTCTGGCAAGCCTTTTGCGACCAGCTTGTCAGGGTGGTGTTGACTCATTTGTCGGCGATAGGCGCGCTTAACCTCCTCCATGCTTGCCGAAGATTCAATAGCCAGAAGCGCGTAGGCCGCTGACAATTTTGACCGACTTTCATCTGCACTTTCGAACCCAGCCTGTCCCGATACTCTCGCTAAAATGGCATCGAGTCGAGGCCTGCTGACACCGAGTTTACTGGCGATAAGTTCGAGCGTTTTTCGTTCTTGCGCATGCAGGGTTCCGTCGGCCAGCGCTGTTGCTGCAACGATTTCGAGTAACATCTGTACAAGACTCGAGCGTCTGAACGATTCTCGTTTGAACTGTGTCAGAATTTCTTCGAGCGGGAAATCTTGACGCTTGCCTTCGTTAAAGAGCTTAACGGCGACTTCTCGCTGCTGCGCGTTTAGTCGCATCTGAGACATGACCCTTTCGGCCATTGCTATTTCATCACGCGTGACTTTTCCGTCCGACTTCGCCACATAGCCCATCAACGCAAAGGTCGTGGTAAAGAATGCCGACTGGACCCGCTCGGTCGCCCCTAAACCTAAACGAGAGCTCTGCGCGGTAAGGCCTCCATCAAAATAGTTGCCAAGACTCACACCCATGAGGGCGCCGAGTGGGCCGCCAAGCATAAACCCAAAAGTGCCACCAACAACTTTGCCCCACCAACTCATACATCATTTCCTAATTTGAGCGCTTTCGCGCAATAACCTGCAGGGAACTATTCTATCTATCAGGGCGCTTTCTTCGGTGCATCTGACGTCGTCTCTAACGCGGCGAGCAGTGCGAGAAGTGCGGCTTCATCAGCTACTTCGACGCCCAGCTCTGTTGCCTTAGCGAGTTTACTGCCTGCACCGGGCCCCGCATAAACAATAGTAGTACTTTTAGACACACTGCCTGCAACTTTGGCCCCAAGCGCGATAAGTCGGGCTTTCGCTTCGTTCCTCGAGAGCTTTTCTAATGTGCCGGTAATAACCACGGTTTGACCTGCTAACGGTTTACTTTCTGGACTCACCACTGTGATCGCAGGCCACGAGACGCCTCGCGCTGCGAGCCTTGAGAGAAGATCAATATTTGCACGATTGGCAAAAAAACTGACTATATGCTCTGCAACGATGGGGCCCACATCGGGCACAGCGACCAGTGTCTCAACACTCGCCTCTTGCAACAGCATAAGATCGCCGAAATGGTTAGCCAGCTGCAGCGCTGTCGCCTCCCCCACTTCTCGAATGCCCAGCGCATAAAGAAACTTAGGCAGAGTCGTTCGAAGTGACCGAGTTATTGAGGCTACTAACTTTTCGGCCGACTTCACTCCCATCCTATCCAAACTCATCAGTGTGCTTGCTTCGAGAACAAAGAGGTCAGATACGTCACGAACGAGTTCGGCATCTACTAACTGCTCGACAATACGCTCACCCATACCATCGATATCTAGCGCGTTGCGCGAAGCAAAATGACGAATCGATTCTTTGCGCTGTGCGCCACAAATCAGCCCGCCACTGCAACGAATAAGCACGTCGCCTTCTTTCTCAACAGCACAGCCACACACCGGACACTGGGTAGGTACGATAATTTCTCTCGGTGCTGGGTTAACAGACCCAGCAAGCACCCTCACCACCTTAGGTATAACATCACCCGCTCTGCGAATAATAATTTCGTCACCGATTCTCACGCCAAGGCGTGTTACTTCATCCATATTGTGAAGCGTTGTATTACTCACGGTGACACCACCTACAAAAACAGGCTCGAGCCTTGCGACGGGCGTAATCGTGCCGGTGCGACCAACCTGAAACTCGACGTCTAGAAGGCGCGTGCTCTTTTCCTCTGCTGGGAATTTGTAGGCCATAGCCCAGCGAGGTGTGCGTGCGTTGGAACCGATGCTTGCCTGCAGCTCCAGTGAATCAACCTTAATCACCGCACCATCTATTTCGTATTCCAGCGCGTTACGCATCTCTAGCAGTGCCTCGCAATAGGCAATGCAGCGCTCGATGCTCTCCACGACCTCGCGCTGCGGATTAGTTGGCAATCCCCAACCCGCTAAGGCCTCAAAAATTCCGCCAAGACTGTCGGGGAGATCACCTCCTTCTTGCAGCCCTACGCTGTAGCAATACATTTGCAGAGGCACTTTGGCTGCGCGTCGAGAATCGAGCTGCCTGAGCGTTCCGGCGGCGGTGTTACGGGGATTAACAAACACCTTCGATTGATCTAGACGCGCTTGCTCATTGAGTTGGGCAAAACCGCGTTTGCCAAGAAAGATTTCACCTCTAACCTCGAGCACAGCCGGATAGCCCTCGCCGCTAAGTTGCAGAGGTATCGTTCGAATAGTCCGCACATTGTGAGTAATATCCTCGCCGATCGTCCCGTCGCCTCGGGTAGCCGCGCGGACCAATTGCCCCTTCTCGTAGAGCAAACTCACCGCAACACCATCGACCTTTGGCTCGCAGCTGTAGGTAATCTCGCTGCTTACTTCGATACGTTTGAGGAGCCTTGCCTCAAACGCACGAAGGTCTTCTTCACCAAACACCTTATCTAGCGAAAGCATTGGAATTTCGTGCGCGACTTGAGTAAATCCCGGCAGCGGCTCGGCACCAATGCGATTCGACGGCGAAGAAGGAGAAAAGAGGTTATAGTCTTTTTCGAGCGACACTAACCGAGCCAACAAGGCATCATAATCGGCGTCGGTAATTTCTGGGCTATCGAGGGTGTGATAGAGACGATTGTGGCGCTCAAGCTGCACTCTAAGCGAAGCAACCTCTTCTAGGATTGCTGTGGAGGCACTCACCCTGCAGCAGCTCGCGAACGCAAGCGCCGCAGTTCAAAGTCGCGTACACGCTGCCTATAGTGTTCTATTGTTTGACCGGTCATCATATTGCGCTGGTCGTCGCGCAATTCTCCGTCGATAGAGCGGACAAGATCTTGTGCTGTTTGCAGCATTTCTTCGAACGCCTCGAAATTGCTGATTGGTGAAGGCAGCGCAAGAAACAGCGTGACGCCCACGGTTGCGAAATTTTCCATATTATTCAGATCAAACGTACCCGGTTGCAACATATTGGCCACGTTAAAGAGAATCGGGCCTCCTTCAGCGTCGTCTGTTCGCTTGCTAAAAATCTTCCTTTCCCCGTACTCAAGTTCAAGTCCCTGCATCAAGGACAGTAGGCGCTCACCCATGATTAACCGGCCTTTCTTGGCCGTTACATTCAATACGAGAACCTCTGACACCTCACCCACGGCGGCGCCCTTCGGCTTCTCCTCAATTGCAGGTGCTGCCTGTTCTTTAACCTCATTTACTCTAGGTGATAGCGGCGCGGGGGACGCGGCGTCCGGCTCTAGAACTTCGGGCTCAGGCGCCGCTTCTTGAGCAAAGGTTTCGGGGAATAAGTCGGTAACCGCTGGGCTATCATTCTCCGGCATGATGTCTCTTGCCTCGCTAGGCGAAGCCTCAGCGCTCTGATCCTGTTCGTAATTTTCAAACAAGGCACTATGATCGTTTGTGGATTCCGCGATGGGGACAGCAGTGTTGGCCTCAGTATGCTCGATAAGTGGCGTATCATCAGGTGCGTCAGGCACAGTCTTATCTGACTTTCGGCTGGCAACCAGTGCGCCAAGCGACCTGCTTGCAGCGCCCAACGAGCCGAGGATAGCGCTACCCCGAGAGTCTTTTTTCGATGGCGTTCTAGCCGATTCTTTTCTGCCTCCGATACGGTCACCTGCGGACAGACTGATCGAAGAATACTCGTCGTCATCGTCATCAATGCCGTCGCCCAAAGAGAAAGTATGGGTGTGAGCTGAGTCTGTAGCTATCTCTTCGGGAAATTCTTCAGGCAGCTTTTCAGGCAATTCTTCGGAGAGGTCTTCGGAGAGGT
>OCVQ010002674.1_pt1 | contig 11377 bp, 9 predicted proteins | sample 1539061 | NCBI WGS metagenome assembly OCVQ01 (sample SAMEA3355526, study PRJEB22509) | marine metagenome | biome: marine; feature: river plume; material: water | place: USA | collected 2010-08-08 | depth 0.5 m | reverse complement strand
CATGCAATGGGCCGCTGTGCAGCTTGATATTTCAAGCCGTTACATGCTGTTGCTGGATTTAGCCGTTATGGCCGCGATGGTTTGGTCGCTTATTGTCACTTTTCAAATTTGGCGTGCGCGCCGCGATGCAGATAAAGGCTAAATGAAATGCTGAAAGATCAAGATCGTATTTTCACCAATCTCTATGGGATGCATGAGCGCACATTGAAAGGCGCCAAAGCGCGGGGCCATTGGGATGGCACGGCCGCTTTGATCAAAAAGGGCCGTGATTGGATCATTGATGAGATGAAAGCCTCCGGGCTGCGCGGCCGCGGAGGGGCAGGCTTCCCAACGGGGTTGAAGTGGTCCTTTATGCCAAAAGAAAGCGATGGCCGCCCGTCCTATTTGGTCGTTAATGCCGATGAATCTGAGCCGGGCACCTGCAAGGATCGTGAAATTATGCGTCATGATCCGCATACGCTGATTGAAGGCTGCTTGATTGCCTCTTTCGCGATGAATGCCAATGCGTGCTATATCTACATTCGCGGCGAGTATATTCGCGAGCGCGAAGCGCTACAGGCGGCGATTGATGAGGCCTATGACGCTGGGTTGGTTGGCAAGAATGCCGCCAAATCGGGTTGGGATTTTGACATTTACCTGCACCACGGGGCGGGAGCCTATATTTGCGGTGAAGAAACCGCGCTTTTAGAGAGTCTTGAGGGCAAGAAGGGCATGCCGCGGATGAAACCTCCGTTTCCTGCAGGGGCGGGGCTTTATGGATGTCCGACCACGGTGAACAATGTGGAATCTATTGCGGTTGTGCCAACGATTTTACGCCGCGGTGGTGCGTGGTTCTCAGGGTTTGGCCGTCCCAACAATACGGGCACGAAACTTTTTGCAATTTCTGGTCATGTGAATACGCCCTGTGTGGTAGAAGAGGCGATGTCGATCTCATTCGATGAGCTGATTGATAAGCATTGCGGCGGGATCCGTGGGGGGTGGGACAATCTCAAAGCGGTCATCCCGGGCGGATCTTCCGTGCCGATGTTGCCCGGCTCAGTCATGCGACAAGATGCGATAATGGATTTTGACTGGCTGCGCGAACAGCGTTCAGGTCTTGGCACAGCGGCCGTCATTGTGATGGATCAATCAACGGATGTGGTCAAAGCTGTTTGGCGTTTGGCAAAGTTCTACAAGCATGAAAGCTGTGGCCAATGCACCCCGTGCCGCGAGGGCACAGGCTGGATGATGCGGGTGATGGAGCGGCTGGTGACCGGTGATGCGGAACCAGAGGAAATTGATATGTTGCTGGATGTGACCAAACAAGTCGAAGGCCATACAATTTGCGCCCTTGGGGATGCAGCCGCCTGGCCTATTCAGGGGCTCATCCGGCATTTCCGCGACGATATAGAGCAGCGCATCGCCCATAAACGCCGTCCCTTGCGTGGTTTGGCGGCTGAATAACCCATGACCCTGATCGCTTCATATCCTGCTGACATGCGCATCACGCTGAAGGCCGTTGCCTTTGCGCTGTGCTGTGTGCCGGCGCCGGCTATTGCCGCGAAGGGTTTGGCGCATGAGGTCGAGATCAACGAAGGGCTGATTGCGATTTCTATGGCCAATGTGGTCCGTGAAACCTGTCCTAGTATCTCTGCACGGCTGCTGAGGGCTTGGTTTTACATTACATCACTTGAGGCAGAGGCTCGATCGCTCGGCTATTCGCCGCAAGAGGTGAGTGCCTTTGTTAAAGATCCTGTGGAAAAAAGTCGTGTTCTGAGCATTGCTCAAAAGCGACTTGCAGATCATGGGGTTATCCCTGACCAACCCGCGACCTATTGCACCTTTGGGCTTGCTGAAATTCAAGCAGGCTCTGCGATCGGAAAATTGCTGAAAGCGAAGTAGATATGTCTGACCTGCGAAAAATCATCATCGACGATCAAGAAATCGAAGTAGACGGCGCGATGACGTTGATCCAAGCCTGTGAGCAGGTCGGGGTTGAGGTGCCGCGGTTTTGTTATCATGAGCGTCTGACCATTGCTGGCAATTGCCGGATGTGTCTGGTGGAAGTTGTGGGTGGCCCGCCGAAGCCTGCCGCGTCTTGCGCGATGCAGGTCCGCGATCTGCGCCCCGGCCCAGAAGGGCAATTGCCAGTTGTCAAAACCAATTCTCCGATGGTGAAAAAAGCCCGCGAAGGGGTGATGGAATTTTTGCTCATCAACCACCCGCTGGATTGCCCAATCTGTGATCAGGGCGGAGAGTGCGATCTGCAAGATCAAGCCATGGCCTATGGCGTGGATTTCAGCCGATTCCGTGAGCCCAAAAGGGCGACAGAGGATTTGGACTTGGGACCCTTGGTCGAGACCCATATGACCCGTTGTATTTCTTGCACCCGCTGCGTGCGCTTCACCTCCGAAGTGGCCGGTCTCACCCAGATGGGCCAAACTGGGCGCGGTGAAGATGCTGAAATTACCAGCTATTTGGGACAAACGCTCGACAGCAATTTGCAGGGCAATATCATTGATCTATGTCCGGTTGGTGCTTTGGTGTCCAAACCCTATGCGTTTACCGCCCGTCCTTGGGAGTTGTGCAAAACCGACTCCATTGATGTGATGGATGCACTTGGCTCCAATATCCGCGTGGACACAAAGGGCCGTGAAGTGATGCGGTTTTTGCCGCGCAACCATGACGGTGTGAATGAGGAATGGCTGGCCGATAAGTCGCGTTTTGTTTGGGATGGCTTGCGCCGTCAGCGCTTGGATCGGCCCTATATTCGCGAGGCGGGCAAATTGCGTCCCGCGACCTGGCCGGAAGCGCTTGGAGCTGCGGCCGCGGCTATGGCTGGCAAAAAGGTGACCGCTTTGGTTGGCGATCTGGTCTCGACAGAGGCAGCCTATGCGCTTCAGCAGGTCATAGCTGGGCTCGGTGGTAAAATCGAGTGCCGGACAGATGGGGCGCAATTACCGATGGGCAATCGGAGCGGCTATGTCGGCACAGCACGCATCGAGGATCTCGAAACTGCGCAGATAATCCAGTTGATTGGCACCAACCCGAAGATGGAAGCGCCGGTTCTGAATGCCCGTATCCGCAAGGCTTGGAGCCGTGGCGCCACAATTGGTTTGATTGGTGAGCCAGTGGATCTGACCTATGACTATGTGCATGTTGGCACGGGGCGTGCGGATCTGCAGGCCTTGCTTAAGAAAGATTATAAAGCCGTTCTTGAGCAGCCCTCCGTGGTGGTTCTGGGGCAGGCGGCTTTGCAAGGCGAGGATGGCGCGGCGGTTCTGGCGGCTACGATGGAGCTTTGCGAAAAAACTGACAGCAAATTGCTGATCCTGCACACAGCAGCGGCACGCGTTGGCGCGATGGATCTGGGATGCACCACCGAAGGGGGTCTTGCCGCCGCCGTTGAAGGCGCTGAGGTCATCTATAATCTGGGGGCGGATGAAATGGACATCGCGCCCGGGGCCTTTGTGATTTATCAAGGCAGTCATGGCGATAGAGGGGCGCATCGGGCCGATGTGATCCTGCCGGGCGCGGCCTACACGGAAGAAAATGGTATTTTTGTCAACACTGAAGGGCGGCCACAATTGGCGCAGCGCGCTGGCTTTGCACCGGGTGAAGCCAAGGAAAACTGGGCCATTTTGCGGGCGCTGTCTGCTGAATTGGGCGCGACCTTGCCCTTTGATACTTTGGCACGGCTGCGCAATGAGATGATTGCAGCTGTCCCCCATCTGGCAGCGATTGATGGGGTGCCAGAAAATGAATGGCAGGCAATGTCAGGCGGAAAAATGGGCAAGGGTGCGTTTGGACAGGCGATAAGCGATTATTACCTCAGCAATCCGATCGCCCGGGCCAGTGCCTTGATGGCGGAACTATCTGCCAATGCCAAAGCGCGCAATTCTGCGTCTCTTGCGGCGGAATAATTTTATGGGTTTGGTTTTGATGGATCGTTTGGACAGCTGTCGCGCACCGGAGTTTGGCGGGACTTTGCAAGGTCACGGGCGCTCCGGCGGGCTTGCGGCGTACAGAGCGGTGATTTCATCGAAAAACCATGCAGCGAAGGCTGGTATTTTTACCCAAGATACGGTTTACAGCCCAACATATGACCCGGCTGACATCTCGGCCGATATTCAGGCGAAAATCAGCACAGCTGAACGCAAGGAACGAGGGATACCAAAGGTATGAACGAATTCTTTTCCACAAACCTCGGGGTCGCAGTGATCCTTTTGGGCCAAACCCTTGCGGTGGTTGGTTTTGTGATGATCAGCTTGCTGTTTTTGGTCTATGGCGACCGGAAAATCTGGGCTGCGGTTCAGATGCGGCGTGGGCCAAATGTGGTGGGTTTGTTTGGCCTGCTGCAGACCGTGGCCGATGCCTTGAAATATGTGGTTAAGGAAATTGTCATTCCTGCGGGCGCAGATCGTCCTGTCTTTATATTGGCGCCGCTTGTGTCCTTTGTTTTGGCGATGTTGGCTTGGGCCGTTATCCCCTTCAACGCGACCTGGGTTTTGGCCGATATCAACGTGGCCTTGCTCTTTGTTTTCGCAGTGTCTTCGCTCGAAGTTTATGGGGTGATTATGGGCGGTTGGGCCTCCAACTCGAAATATCCCTTTCTCGGCTCCCTGCGCTCTGCAGCGCAGATGATTTCCTATGAAGTCTCGATGGGGTTGATCATCATCGGTGTGATTATTTCGACCGGATCGATGAATTTTGGCGCAATTGTAGCGGCGCAGAATGGCGATTTGGGCTTTTTCAATTGGTATTTCATCCCGCATTTCCCCATGGTGTTTTTGTTTTTCATCAGCGCCTTGGCAGAAACCAATCGCCCACCTTTCGATTTGCCTGAGGCAGAGTCGGAGCTTGTGGCGGGGTATCAGGTTGAATATTCGTCAACGCCGTTTTTGCTCTTCATGGCCGGTGAATATATTGCGATATTCTTGATGTGTGCGTTGATCACCCTGTTGTTCTTCGGGGGGTGGGCCTCGCCTGTCCCTTTCATTGCCGATGGTCCGGTCTGGATGGTCGGGAAAATGGCAATTTTCTTTTTCCTGATTGCCATGGTCAAAGCCTTGGTGCCGCGGTATCGCTACGATCAGCTGATGCGTTTGGGCTGGAAAGTATTTCTGCCCTTCTCCTTGGTCTGGGTGGTCTTTGTGGCCTTTGCAGCGAAATTCGGTTGGTTCTGGGGCGTCTATGCCCGCTGGACAGTGGGAGGCTAAACCAATGGCAAATATTGATTATACACGTCGGGTCAAATATTTCTTACTGCAAGATTTTTGGGCTGCGTTCAAATTGGGTATGAAATATTTTTTCCGGCCAAAGGCGACTTTGAACTACCCGCATGAAAAAGGACCCTTGAGCCCAAGGTTCCGCGGTGAACATGCTTTGCGCCGCTATCCGAATGGGGAAGAACGCTGTATTGCCTGTAAGCTTTGCGAAGCGATTTGCCCGGCGCAGGCCATCACCATTGACGCCGAGCCGCGCGATGACGGCAGCCGCCGCACCACCCGTTATGATATCGATATGACCAAATGCATTTACTGTGGCTTTTGCCAAGAGGCCTGCCCGGTGGATGCGATTGTTGAGGGGCCGAATTTCGAATTCTCAACCGAGACGCGTGAAGAGTTATTTTACGACAAATCCAAACTGCTAGAAAATGGCGACCGTTGGGAAGCTGAGATTGCCCGCAATCTCGAACTCGACGCGCCATATCGCTAAGCGGCCAAGGGAAGGAATTACGATGGGTATCGCGGAACTCGCGTTTTACGCATTTTCAATGTCCACTTTGATCGGGGGCATTTTCACAGTCGTGGCGCGCAACCCGGTGCATTCGGTTTTGTGGCTGATTTTGGCTTTTCTCTCGGCGGCGGGCCTTTTTGTCCTGTTGGGGGCGGAGTTTGTGGCCATGCTGCTGATCATCGTCTATGTCGGCGCCGTGGCGGTCTTATTCCTCTTTGTTGTGATGATGCTTGATGTGGATTTTGCTGAACTGAAAGCAGAGATGGCAAAATATCTGCCTCTTGGGTTGGTGATTGGCGTGATTGTCCTCATGCAGTTGATGTTCGCCTTCGGGGTTTGGGACTATTCGGCCGGATACGAGGGACGCTTGGCCGCTGAATTCGGCGCCGGCACCAACACCGGCGAGCTAGGTGCCATTCTTTATGATGACTATATTTTAATTTTCCAACTGGCCGGCTTGGTGCTCTTGGTGGCCATGATTGGGGCGATTGTGCTCACTCTGCGCCACCGGGTGGACGTCAAGCGTCAGGACGTGATTGCGCAGATGATGCGTGATCCAGCCAAAGCTATGGAATTGAAAGATGTAAAACCGGGGCAGGGACTATGATCGGACTTGAACATTATCTGGCCGTTGCGGCGGCCCTGTTTGTGATTGGCATCTTTGGACTGTTTCTGAATCGCAAAAATATCATTATTTTGTTGATGAGTATCGAATTGATGCTGCTGAGCGTGAATATCAACTTCGTCGCCTTTTCGGCCTTTCTTGGCGACTATGTTGGGCAGATTTTCACGCTCTTTGTATTGACCGTGGCAGCGGCCGAAGCTGCAATCGGCTTGGCGATTTTGGTGTGTTTCTTCCGTAACAAAGGCTCGATTGACGTTGAAGACGTCAACGTAATGAAAGGGTAAGGCGTTATGGAAACTATACTCCTTTTTGCCCCATTGGTGGGGGCTCTGATTGCAGGCTTCGGTCACGGGGTTATTGGCGATAAGGCGGCGCAGGTCTTGACCACCGCGCTGTTGTTTCTCTCGGCGCTTTTGTCTTGGGTGCTGTTTCTCAGCTTTGATGGGCAGACCGAAAGTATCCATATTCTGCGCTGGATTGAGAGCGGCACCTTGTCGACCGATTGGGCCATTCGCATGGACCGGCTGACGACGATTATGTTGATTGTGATCACCACCGTCTCGGCCTTGGTGCATCTTTATTCCATGGGCTATATGGCCCATGACGATCATTTCCGGGATGGCGAAAGTTATCGCCCGCGTTTCTTTGCCTATCTATCGTTTTTCACTTTTGCCATGTTGATGCTGGTGACCTCTGACAACCTGTTGCAGCTGTTCTTTGGCTGGGAAGGGGTGGGCGTGGCCTCTTATTTGCTGATTGGGTTCTACATCCGCAAACAAAGCGCAGGCGCGGCCGCAATCAAAGCCTTTGTGGTTAACCGGGTTGGTGATTTCGGATTTTTGCTGGGTATCTTTGGGCTTTATCTCGTGGCCGATAGCATCAAGTTTGAGGATATCTTTTTGATCGGTCCGCAACTGGCCACGATGGAGTTGCACTTTCTTTGGCGCGATTGGAATGCGGCGAATTTGATTGCCTTCTTGCTGTTCGTCGGCGCGATGGGCAAATCGGCGCAGTTGATCTTGCACACTTGGTTGCCGGACGCGATGGAAGGCCCGACCCCTGTGTCCGCCTTGATCCATGCAGCCACTATGGTCACTGCGGGTGTCTTTTTGGTGTGCCGCATGTCTCCGATTATGGAATTTGCACCTGATACGATGAATTTCATCGTCTTCCTGGGCGCTTCGACGGCCTTCTTTGCGGCGACCGTTGGACTTGTGCAAAATGACATTAAACGGGTGATTGCTTATTCAACCTGCTCGCAGCTGGGATATATGTTCGTGGCGGCCGGGCTTGGGGTCTATTCCGTGGCAATGTTCCATCTTTTGACCCACGCCTTCTTTAAGGCGATGCTATTTTTGGGTGCAGGCTCGGTTATTCACGGGATGCATCACGAGCAAGATATGCGCAATTACGGCGGTTTGCGCAAAAAACTGCCTTATACCTTCTGGGCTATGATGATCGGCACGCTGGCGATTACGGGTGTTGGTATCCCCCTCACGCACTACGGCTTTGCCGGCTTCCTGTCGAAGGATGCGGTGATTGAGAGTGCCTATGCGGGGACAATGGGAGGCTATGCCTTCTGGATGTTGGTTATCGCGGCGATGTTCACCAGTTTTTACAGCTGGCGCTTGATGTTCTTGACCTTCTTCGGCGCGGCGCGGGGCGACAAACACACCCATGAGCACGCCCATGAAAGCCCAAAGGTCATGCTGGTGCCGCTTGCGGTGCTGGCGGTTGGAGCGATTTTCTCAGGCATGGTCTTTTACAAGCCGTTTTTTGGGGACCACCATAAAGTGGAAGTTTTCTTTGGCATTGTTGAGGCAAATGCTGGCCATGATGCGGGTCACGCTCAGGGTGGATTTAACCTGATTGCGCCTGCCCATGCCGCCACAGCCAACGCAGGGACCGATGATGCGGCCGGTCACGGCGCAGGGGATGATGGCGCTGAGGACAAGCTGGGTCGGGGGGCGATCTATATGGCGCCCAGTAACACTGTGCTGGACGATGCGCATCACGTCCATTGGTTGGTCAAATTGTCCCCATTTATCGCCATGGTCCTAGGCTTTGCAGGGGCTTGGGCATTTTACATGACCAAGCTGGACCTGCCGCGCCGGGTGGCTGAGAGCAATCCTGTGCTCTACCGCTTCCTACTGAACAAATGGTATTTTGATGAAATCTACGATGTGATCTTCCTGCGCCCGGCGCAATGGCTGGGGCGGACCCTTTGGAAGGTTGGAGATGGCAAAATCATTGATGGTGGCATCAACGGTCTGGCCATGGGGATCATCCCCTTCTTCACCAAATGGGCCGGCCGCATGCAGTCGGGTTATATCTTCACCTATGCTTTTGGCATGGTGATCGGAATCGCAGCATTGGTCACCTGGGTGACCATCGCGGGAGGTAAATAATGAGCAACCTTCTTAGCCTAATTACATTCATTCCTTTGGTCGCAGCGGTCATTTTGGCGCTTTTGGCCCGTGGGGATGGTGAGGCCTCGCAAAGAAATGTGAAATATCTGGCGCTGGCCGCGACAGGGTTCACCTTTCTTGCCTCCCTCATGCTGCTGTCGGGTTTCGAGCCAAATGATACAGGCTTTCAATTTGTTGAAGAGCGCAGCTGGCTTTTGGGCATGCAGTATAAGATGGGGGTTGATGGGATAAGCCTGTTGTTCGTTTTGCTGACGACATTCACAATGCCCCTGGTCGTTGCAGCCTCATGGAATGTCACGCATCGTCTCAAAGAGTATATGATCGCCTTTTTGGTGCTTGAAAGCTTGATGATAGGGGTGTTCTGCGCCTTAGATCTGGTGCTGTTTTACATGTTCTTTGAAGCCTGTTTGATCCCAATGTTTTTGATCATTGGGATTTGGGGTGGCAAAGAGCGGATCTATGCGTCGTTCAAGTTCTTTCTCTACACGTTTTTGGGCTCGGTCCTAATGCTGGTGGCCATGGTGGCCATGTTCGCCGATGCCGGGACCACGGATATGGTGGTGCTTTTGAGCCATAATTTTGGATCAGACACGCTGACTGTGGCAGGTTTTCACATTATTGGCGGGGCGCAGACGCTGATGTGGTTGGCTTTCTTTGCCTCATTCGCGGTAAAAATGCCGATGTGGCCGGTGCACACTTGGTTGCCAGATGCCCATGTGCAAGCGCCGACGGCCGGCTCTGTGGTGCTTGCGGCAATTTTGCTGAAAATGGGCGGCTATGGGTTTCTGCGGTTCTCTTTGCCGATGTTCCCTGTGGCCTCTGACCTGCTGGCGCCTTTGGTGTTTTGGATGTCGGCGATTGCGATTGTCTACACGTCATTGGTCGCCCTGGCGCAGCAGGATATGAAAAAGCTGATCGCCTATTCCTCGGTGGCGCATATGGGATATGTCACCATGGGAATATTTGCGGCCAATCAGCAAGGGATTGATGGCGCGATATTTCAGATGCTGAGTCATGGGTTTATCTCTGGCGCTTTGTTTCTCTGTGTTGGGGTGATTTATGACCGGATGCATACCCGCGACATTGACGCCTATGGCGGCCTCGTAAATCGGATGCCGAGCTATGCATTGATCTTCATGTTCTTCACCATGGCCAATGTTGGCTTGCCGGGCACATCGGGATTTGTCGGTGAATTCCTCACCTTGATGGGGATCTTTCAAGTCAATACTTGGGTGGCGCTCTTCGCGGCCTCTGGTGTGATCCTATCGGCCGCCTATGCTTTGTGGCTGTATCGCCGCGTGGTTTTGGGGGATTTGATCAAGGAGAGCTTGAAATCCATTACCGATATGGCACCGCGTGAGAAGATGATCTTTGCCCCTCTCGTGGCGATGACGCTGATCCTGGGCGTTTATCCCGCGCTCATCCTTGACATCATTGGGCCGTCGGTTGCGGCTTTGGTTGAAACCTATCACAGCAATGTGGCCGCTCACGGCATTGTGAGTTCGGCCGCATCCACTGCGTCCCATTAAAGGGGAATTTTGGAACATGATCGCTTCAGATTTCACGACTGTTCTACCTGAGGTTCTTCTGTCGCTCTATGCGATGCTGGCTTTGGTTGTTTTCGTTTATACGGGCAAGGATCGGCATGCTGTGCTCTCGATTTGGTTGACCAGCGGTGCGTTTTTGTTTCTGGCGCTGATCTTGGCGATGGGCACGCCAACCGGCACGGCCTCCTTTGGCGGGATGTTCATGGATGACAGTTTTGCGCGATTTTGCAAGATTGTGATCTTACTGTCCGCGGCTTTGGTTCTGGTGATGGGCCAAGATTACGCGGCCAAGCATGATATGCTGAAGTTCGAATATCCCCTTTTGGTGGCGCTTTCGGTTGTGGGCATGATGGTGATGGTCTCCGCTGGCAGCCTTTTGACCCTCTATATGGGGTTAGAGCTGCAATCTTTGGCCCTCTATGTGATCGCGGCCTTCCGAAGGGACAGTGCCAAATCCACCGAAGCCGGGTTGAAATATTTTGTGCTGGGGGCTTTGTCCTCTGGTCTCCTGCTCTATGGCACCTCTTTGGTCTATGGGTTTGCCGGAACGGTTGAATTTTCCGGGATTATGGCCGCAACAAGCGGTGGGGATCTGTCCATCGGCTTGCTCCTGGGCCTGGTCTTTGTGATCGCCGGCATGGGCTTCAAGGTTTCCGCCGCACCATTTCACATGTGGGCGCCGGATGTTTATGAAGGGGCGCCAACCCCTGTCACCGCGTTTTTTGCCACGGCGCCAAAGATGGCGGCCATGGGGCTATTTGCCCGTGTCGTGCATGATGCATTCGGCGGCGTGACCGCAGATTGGCAACAGGTTGTGGCGGTTCTGTCGGTGTTTTCTATGTTCCTTGGTGCTGTGGCGGCGATTGGGCAAAAAGACATCAAACGTCTGATGGCCTATTCCTCAATCGCGCATATGGGGTTTGCTTTGATGGGGTTGGCCGCGGGCACCGTGTTCGGCGTACAAGCCATGCTGATCTATATGGCGATTTATATCTCCATGAACATCGGCATGTTCGCCCTGATCCTCTCTATGGAGCGTGACGGCCGGCCTGTGAGCG